>Ga0099364_10000760_pt1 | contig 54839 bp, 49 predicted proteins | sample TergutTh196P3_FD_73070 | JGI IMG/M metagenome (GOLD analysis project Ga0099364, IMG submission 73070) | Microcerotermes parvus P3 segment gut microbial communities from Pointe-Noire, Republic of the Congo - Th196 P3 | ecosystem: Host-associated > Arthropoda: Insects > Digestive system > Gut ... | reverse complement strand
CCTTCAAAGAGCATGGCCCCGTTCGACTTGCATGTGTTAGGCACGCCGCCAGCGTTCATCCTGAGCCAGGATCAAACTCTCATATAAAAGTTCATTCCGGCCAGGTCTTCCTGGCTTAATTGCTTTTTTTTCCTGCCGGGGAAGCCCCGGCAGGGTTTTGGGCATGAAATGCCCATGGGCTGTAAAGCCCACGGACTTTAGTCCGTTTTTTAGTTTCTTTTAGAATCTTTCAGGGTTGCATTACTGTTCATTTGTCAAGGTGCAAGCATCTCCTAAATGAGACGCAACTCAAGCATAATAACACAAACTCCAAACAAAGTCAAGAAATTTTTTTGAAATTTGGCATTATCAGTTTGAAAAACCGCAAAGGTTCTTTTATGCGGTGGATTTTCATTATAACACTAGCAATTTATGCTTGTCAATCCCATTTTTCAATTATTATTTCCTCTGTTCGCTTTTATGAATTTGGGGTATAATGTCGGTACTGACGTACCGACTTATAAAAATGCTTCGCATTTTCCCTTGAATGGATTTATTTGGCTCGTGCGTGTGAATTTGGGGTATAATATTATATATAAATAAACCGCAATTTCGAAAGGATTATCATGAAAATAGCTTTTTACAATACAAAACCCTATGATAAAATCTGGTTTGAACCGTTAAGCAAAGACTATGGCTGTGAAATAAATTTTATTGAGCTTCCATGCAGCGAACAGACTTCAAGCCTTGCCAAAGGCCATGATTTGGTTTGCGCTTTTGTGAACGACCAAATAACACCTGTTATGATTGATGAATTTTATTCCCTCGGGATTAAAGCTATTTTATTACGAAGCGCAGGCTTTAACAATGTTGACATCAAGGCTGCCGAAGGAAAAATGCCTATTCTTCGTGTCCCAAGCTATTCGCCGGAATCAGTCGCCGAATTTGCCGCTTCACTTTTACTGACGGTCAACCGCCATACCCATCGGGCATATGCCAGGACGAGAGACTTTAATATGAATATTAATGGTTTTACCGGACGCAATTTATATAAGAAGGTTGCCGGAATTATTGGGACGGGCAAAATAGGCCAGGCGATGGTTAATATCTGTAAAGGATTTGGCATGGAAATCATTGCTTTTGACCCCTATCCCAACCGTGAGCTTGATGTCAGGTACGTTACCTTTGAGGAATTGGTTGCCACGGCAGACGTAATTTCGCTTCATTGCCCGCTTACTCCGGATACTGCCCATATGATAAATAGAGATACTATTGCTTTAATGAAAAAAGACGTTTATTTAATTAATACGTCACGCGGCGGATTAATTGATACCGAGAGCCTCATTGAAGCGTTACTGGCGGGGAAATTTTCCGGGGTCGGGCTTGATGTTTACGAGGAAGAAGAGGGCGTTTTTTTCGAAGATAAATCAAATGAAATCATCGAAGATGAGCAGCTGGTTAGGCTCACATCGTTCCATAATGTCCTGATTACTTCGCATATGGGCTTTTTTACCCATGAAGCAATGCGAGAAATAGCAACAACAACATTGGAAAATGCCGTTGCTGTCATAAATGGTGAACCACTCATCAATGAAGTGAAAATGGAGGGAAAAAATGCCTGAACTGCCTGATTTAGAAGTTTTCAAAGATAATATCTATCATAAGCTGACCTCAAAACGCCTGACCGGAGTAAATGTGTATAATCGCAACAAAGTCATAACCCCGCTGATTATGCTGACCGAAGAGTTATGCGGCAGAGAACTATCAGCAATTAACCGTTATGGCAAGGAACTTTATTTTGATTTTGGCGACAGCAGGATAATTTCGGCACATTTAATGCTTAATGGAAGAATTTCTATTATTAGTAATCCAGAGGCAGCAAAAAGCATAAAATTCAAGATTTTTTCCTTGGATTTTGAGAATGAAAGTATTGTTTTCAGCGATTATGGCGGTCTTTTAACTATCAAATACAAGCCCAAACCCGATCCTGTGCCTGACGCATTCGGAGAAAACTTTACCTTGGATTATTTCCGAAAAATAGCGCGAAGAAAAGCCAGCCTCAATATAAAAGCTTTTTTGATTGACCAGAAAGTGGTTAAAGGCATCGGAAATGCTTATGCTGATGAGATCCTTTGGCACGCCAGTATTTCGCCGCATTCCAAGGTGGGGAAAATACCGGAAGAAGTTATTACAAAGCTTTATGAAACTATTGGCAATGTGCTTAGGGCTGCCATCGCTTCGATAAAAGAAATTTCGCCGGAGATTATTTCCGGTGAAGAGAGAAGTTTTTTAAAAGTCCATAATAAATTGCTTAAGCAAACTGAAACTGGGTTTCCGATTACCATCGAGAAAATAGCTTCCAAGACGACATATTATACAAAAGAGCAAGTTTTTTATGGCTAAGCGCAATAAATATTATTCACTTAAGTTTTAATGGGAGATTCATATGATAATGCTATACTTCTCCGGCACGGGCAATTCAAAATACATCGCCAAGTTATTTAGTTTTTATATGAATGCCAAATGCCATTCGATTGAAGAGCAGATTGACTTTGATAAGCTGCTTTCCGAAAGTGAAACCATCGCTTTTTGTTACCCGGTTTATGCGTCGCGAGTGCCGCGGATAATGCGGGAGTTTGTTTCAAAATACTTAAGCTCTCTGAAAGGGAAAAAGCTGATTATCTTCTGCACGCAAATGATTTTTTCGGGCGATGGGGCGAGGGCATTCACCGCTTTATTTCCGCGGGGGCATATAAAGGTTGTTTACGCGGAGCATTTCTTTATGCCCAATAACATAAGCAGCGCGGCCTTCGTTCCGATGGCAAGCGAAAAACTTGTTAAATTCTATCTGCGTTGCTCCCAACGCAGAATGGCGAAAGCCTTAGTTGATATTATGGCCGGAGATACCAAAAAACGCGGCTTCAATATTTTATCAAGAACATTGGGATTGTTGCAAGCACCGCTATTAGCACCAACTGAAAAAATGGCAAAAAACTCCGTCAAGGTAAGCGATGGCTGTAATTTATGCGGAGTTTGCGTTTCGGTTTGCCCCATGCAAAACCTTAGCGTACATAGTGGAAGCATTACCCATAACCATAATTGCACGATGTGTTGCCGCTGTGTCAATAAATGCCCGGCGAAAGCAATAACGATTATTTTTCACGGCAAAGTGAAGAAGCAGTATCTATTCGGAAATGGCAAAGATGCGAAGATTGGCAGGACTTAGACATTGTTGCGTGCTGGTTAATGAAAAATTTTGACGGCAAAATTAATAAAAAATATTATATGAGACTTGAGCTTTTTAAAACCTGCGAATATAATAATATATATAATATAAGAAAAATCAACGAGAGCGAAAGGTAAACTTAATGAAGCGCAGATTCAACATATATTTTATTTATGATCTTTTGGGAGCGAGTTTTTATGGCTTGGTTTTGTATTTTGGGTTCACATGGTTAGCCGGATTTTCTTTTTTATATGCGCATCTTTGGAATATTATCATGCTTATCTTTGCTGCCTCGATTAACGAACTCAGCGACAAACTTGTTTCTTCAGATGAAAAGCTCATTTTGCTAAAGCAAAAGTACGGCGCGGAGAAAGCAAGCCTTATACTGACAGGCGGATTTATTTCCTTTAAGACAGTAATATATTTATTTTACCTTTTGATTTTGCTAGCTTCACAAATAAATGATTTTACTCCTATTTTGATAAATAAAAGCTTTGAAAATTTTATTATCTCAAATAATTATAGCGTATTGCTTTTAATCGCATTTGATTCTCTCATCAAACAGTTTTCAAAGGACAAGAAAAAAGCAAAAACAATAGAAGCAAAACTCAAAGAATCTTGGGGCGAAAACCAAGATTAATATGAGGGAGTACATTCCGCTGGGTACGTACCGCTGTGCGGACGCTAGGTGATTTTTATTGTTGAAATTCATTGAAAATTTCGAAAAATTTGTTGCAAAAAATTTCTGTTTGTGATAAAATTTAGGCATACTCCAAGGAAGGAGGACAGCATGGCATATAGCGCAGCGCTTAATACTGTTTATAACCATTACCTTAAGACCTATTCCCAGGCGCGTACATCACGGTATGATACGCATAAAAAAGGCGAGCTTCGCCGTATTTATAATTCAATTGTTGAGCAAAATCGCAAATCGCCTCTGTTTCTCCTTGACAATTCAAAGGAAACACACGAATTTGCCATCAGCCTAAAAGAAAATGCCCGCGATTTACGGAATACAATTGCTTCGCTTGGCGGTTTGGACGAAAATGAAATCCTTAATAAAAAAGCGGCTTTTTCATCAGATCCGGAAATCGTTAATGTAAATTTTATTGGCGAAAGTGACAATGTTAGTGACGCGCCTTTATTTGACATTTTTGTAAAGCGGCTTGCGACCGGGCAAGTAAATACCGGAAATATGCTTGCTTCTAATGGGGCTGTTGCCCTGCCGGTCGGGGCCTATTCTTTTGATGTCAGTCTTAATGAAACGAATTTTGAGTTCCAATTTAACATAAATGAGGGCGAAACGAATATCGATCTCCAGGATCGCCTTGCCCGGCTGTTTAAAAATGCAGATCTTGGCCTTACGGCAAAAGTAACCGAGGATAACGGTTATTCAGCGTTAATTCTTGAAGCTACTAATACCGGGAAAACTATAAACCATGATTTCCAGTTCACTATTTCAGATGAGAAAACAAGTAAAAGTGCCGGGGCTGTTACATATTTTGGGCTGGATAAGATTACAAGGGAAGCCGGGGACGCGGAATTTCTGCTTAATGGCGAACCGAAATCAGCCCATTCCAATCATTTTACGGTCGAAAAAATGTATGAGCTTAATCTCACCGGAACTAGTTATGAGAATAGCCCTGCCGTTAAGGTTGGCCTAAAGACCAGCACCGAATCGATCAGCGAAAATATTTCCAACTTAGTGGGCGGTTATAACAGTTTTCTTGAATCCGCTCTAAACTTTAGTGAGGAAAATAGTAAAAGCCGCTTAATCCTAAGTGAAATGCGGGGCATTGCCAGGCTTTATGAAGAAGAAATTGCCCATCTTGGCTTGTCCATTAATGACGACGGCTTACTTAATGTTACTGATTATGCGAAATTAGGCGAAAGCTTAACGCAAGAACCCGGCGGTGAGGATCTTGTTTCCACAAACGCCGGGCTTCAAACGCTTAAATCATTTACGAATGCTATTTTACGCAAATCCAACCAGATTACCCTGAATCCGATGGAGTACGTTGACAAAAAAATTGTTGCTTACAAAAATCCCAGCCGCAGCTTTGTTAATCCATATATGACTAGCGCGTATAGCGGGATGATGTTTAACGGTTATTGCTGACGCTTTTTAATTATAAAACTCTTCTTCATGGTTTAATATCATTTTGGCAAGACGCTCTGCGTAAAGCTGCCGCCCTTTCTCGGATAAATGAACACCGTCTTCTAGGAAGTCTGCCGCTGTATGGCCATCAATGCCCAGATCTTGAAACGCATTAAGGAAAATTGCCTTTTGCTCATTGGCGACATATTCAACTTTTCCCTTGTAGTCATACAAAAAACTGTGGCCGTTGCTTAAGACATGGCCATCGCCAATAAAGATATTATTTTCATCAAAAAACTGCGAATAATGGGGGGCGCAAAGGACAAAATCAGCAAGCGGAGCTACCTCGCGCAGATTTGCGATGGCTTTTCTTAACGCCCCGACATATGTATCGATTCCGCCTTCATATTCCGGGGGCGGATTATCAAGCGGTATGCCTCTGATAAAATCTTGGGCCCCATACATAATGACAAAATAATCAGTATTTTCTATTCTTAATCCGTCTACCAGCTCGCTGGCCCTGGTTCCCTCAATGCCCTTTACATCTGCTTTTCCTGCCAAAATATTTGACATTCCGACCAAGCTTCTTAAGTTTTTTTCCTCGCTATATAAAGGGTCTTCTTCACCGCGAACCGCAACCGTAGTCCCGGTGATTGACAGGTTGTATATCGTTGCGTCACAATTTTTCCCGACAAGATAGGCAATTCCGGTCTCATCCCGGTATGCGTCAAGATTTGATTCGCCAAGGAAAACAATTTGGAGCGGGTGGGGGTTGGGATCGGGCAAGTCAAATTCATCCTCAATATCTTGCTTGGTATCAGGTTCAATTAGTTCAACAATTTCAAGGATATCAATTTTTTCTTCTTCGGGGGCGGGGGTATTTTCTTCAAGCGGGATATTCTCGCTTAAATTTTCTTTGGCATTATTTCGCCCACAGCCAATCATCATCAAGGAAATAATTAATGTCATTGTTGTGAGTAAGATGGTTTTTTTTATGTAAGGTTTCATACTGCACCTTTCAAAAAAAGGGATTTGTATCTAGTTTATTCGGGGAAATCTGGTATAATGTCGATACTGACGTATCGACTTATAAAAATGCTTCGCATTTTCCCTTGAAAGGATTTACTTGGCTCGTGCGTATGGTAATGATATAATGAATAATCAGCAGGAAAACAAGCGACCGCAAACGACTGCAAGCAGTCGTGCGGGCATTTGTTTTCACCCACCATGTTCTTTATGGTGTTTTATTAAACGATTGACCGTAGGTCAAGAGTTGCTGTTGAATGATTTAATAAAATTAAGTCAGCAGGAAAGGAACACCCCATGCACAATATCCTCGACTACATGACCGCAAGCTTTAATAACACCCCGGACAAAATCGCTTTTTCCGATGGTAAGGACAGCCTTACTTTCCGCGAAGTAAGAAAATTATGTGACGCGACCGGGACATATCTTGCGCATGAAAATATATATAAAAAGCCTGTTTTTGTCTTTATGGCAAAGCATCCTCACACAATTGCCGCTTTCCTTGGCGTGGTGCGGGGCGGCAATTTTTACGTCCCGCTTGACGCGGAAATGCCCCGGTTAAGGATCGAACATATCTTAAATGACTTAGATTCACCGCTCATGATTTGTGATGAAGAAACGCTTGCGATAGCAAAAACTTTGGATTTTGACGGAAAAATCGTTTTATGTAATGATATTTTCAAGAAACAAGCTGACCCAGCTGCGCTAGAAAAAATTGCGGAAAAAGTAATTGACACTGACCCGGTTTATATCGTTTTTACTTCCGGCTCAACCGGAATCCCTAAAGGAGTCGTCGCCTGCCATCGTTCGGTAATTGATTATATTGAGCAGCTTTCAGCGGTGCTTGGGTTTAGTGATAAAACCATTTTTGGTAACCAATCACCGCTTTATTTTGACGCTTGCTTAAAAGAAATATACCCCACCCTAAAATTCGGCGCAACTGCTTATTTGATTCCGGCCAAGCTGTTCATGCAGCCGATTAAGCTTGTGGAATTTTTGAATGAATTTCAAATTAACACCATCTGCTGGGTCGTATCGGCAATGACGATGATTTCCGCTTTTAATACTTTTAAGACCATTATTCCCAAATACCTTTTAAGCGTCAATTTTGGCAGTGAAGTTTTTCCGCTTAAGGAGCTTATAAAATGGCAAGCTGCCCTGCCGGAAGCCAGCTTCGTTAATTTATACGGCCCGACTGAATCAACCGGAATGTGCTGCTATCACAAAATATCCGGGGAAATAAATGACACTAGTGTCATTCCGATCGGCCGCCCCTTTAAAAATACCGAAATCATTATCCTGAATGAACAAGATGAGCGGGCCGCCCTAAATGAAAGCGGGGAAATCTGCGTCCGGGGAACTTCACTTACATTAGGGTATTACAATGATTTTGCCAAAACGGGTTCAGTTTTTGTCCAAAACCCGCTTAACAAAAACTATCCGGAGCTAATCTACCGGACTGGCGACTTAGGTTTCGTTAATGATGAGGGGAATATCGTTTTTTGCTCGCGTAAGGACCATCAGATTAAGCATATGGGACACCGGATTGAGCTAGGTGAAATCGAAGCAAGTGTTTATCTTCTTGCCGAAATAAAAATGGCTTGCTGCCTTTATGACAAAGCCAAAAATAAAATCCGTTTGTTTTATGTTGGTGATATTACCGGGAAAGAGGTGACCGAAAGGCTAAAGGAACTGCTGCCCCGCTATATGATGCCAAACTCGGTTAAAAAGGTCGCCGCTATCCCGCTTAAAGCGAATGGCAAAATCGACCGTGGCGCAATGCGTAACACGCTGCTTGATTCATAAGTTATTGTATTCTTTGTACCAATTCACGAATTTTAACAAGCCTTCCTCAATGCTGGTGTTTGGCTTAAAATCAAAATCGCTGACCAGATCGTCAACATCGGCATAAGTCTTCTTTACATCACCAGGCTGCATTGGCTGAAATTCGCGGATTGCTTTTTTGCCAAGGTAATTTTCCAGCACCTCAACAAAATGAAGCAGGTGTTCCGGATTATTGTTGCCGATATTGTAAATTTTGGATTTTACGCCTTTTTCGTCTGGCGCGGGCGGTGACAAAAGCATATTTTCGATCCCGGCGATGATGTCATCCACATAAGTAAAATCGCGGTACATATCACCATGGTTATTTATCTTAATTGGCTCGCCGCGCATGATTTTTTCGGTGAAAATATAAGCGGCCATGTCGGGGCGGCCATACGGCCCATAAACGGTAAAAAACCTAAGCCCCGTGGCTGGAATCCCATAAAGATGGCTGTATGTGTATGCCATCAGCTCATTTGCTTTTTTTGTCGCGGCATAAAGGCTGATGGGGTGGTCAACATTATCCGCTGTCGAAAAGGGCAGTTTTTCATTGTTGCCATAAACCGAACTTGACGAAGCATATAAAAGGTGGTTAACCGGATAAAAACGGCAAGCTTCCAAAATATGGAAAAAACCGACAATATTTGCGTTAATATAGGTATCGGGATTTTCAATGCTATATCTGACCCCGGCTTGGGCAGCAAGATTGATGACCGTATCGGGGCGATGTTCTTTAAAAAGACTAAAAACCGCTTCTTTATCAGCAAGATCGCCTTTAATAAAGTGAAAATGCTCGTGTTTTTTCAAAATATCCAAGCGGGCATTTTTCAAAGACACATCATAATAATCATTTAAATTGTCAAATCCGATTACCGTTTCATTTTTCTTTAGCAAAGCAAGCGATAAGTGAAAACCGATAAATCCGGCCGCCCCGGTGATTAGGTATTTTTTCATATTGGCTTTTGCCCCATCATCATTCATATTCGACAAACTCATCATATGTATTCCAGATCAAGCAAATCCAAGTCTTACCTTGGTTAAAGATAATTTCATTGTCATTTTCATCGTAAAATTTCGCCGGGGTATGGTCGCCGCCAAAACGCCGCCATGTTGCCGGGATAACTCTTCCGCTAGTAAAGACCTCTGCTTTTCCCTCGCCATGGACGCCAAAAGCAAGATAATCATTGGCATCACGGACTTCACCGTGGGCATATTGCAAAACTATATTCGAAACAGCCAGCTGCTCATTATTCATCTCATCGATATGGCGGCCATTAAACTGAAAACGATAGTAAATATTTTCGTCTTCGTTGTATTCAAATGAAGCTTTAGCATTTCCATAACCGCCGGAATTGGACGAAGTGCCGCCGGGGCGGATAATGGTTGCTTCGGGATAATCGTCGTATAAAACCCTTGTCCCCTCCGCGGCAAAAATGAATTGCGGGACAAAATCAGAGGGATAATCGGGGCTGTAGCCTAAACGGTCAATGGCCTTTTTATAACCCTCAATGTCAAGATAACCTGTATATTCCAACGAATATCCAGACCGGGGAATCCGCCTAAAGGCTTCGTCAGCCCCTCTTTGGATGCCGGAAAGCGTCATGCTGATATTGTCAACTTTTTCGCCATTAATAAGGTCGGCACTATAAGGCACAGCCAGCCCCCAATGGGCGAATAAAGCCCGCTTTCCGATTGCTTCATAAACAAAGTAATCACGTGCTGAACGGGCAGGGCCAAGATGGCTTAAGTCATCATAATCTTCAAAAAATGCCACTAAGCGGGTAATCCGCCCCTCAACCGGGGCTTCAAAAATAATATCAGCCCGCGAAATGCCGTATTTGGGAAGCGCGGCACTGTTGTTGGGCATGACCAGCGCCATCGGCCGTCTTTTTGCTACTGCTTCATCTTTCCAAGCCCCGGTCAGATAGCTTTGGAATAAGCCGTCCTTTACTTCACGGACACCAATAATCGGTACGCCGTTTAGCATATTTTCATCAGAAAATGCCAGTATCTCTGGCCCAGGCTCTTCGAGATCCGGTTCGGGCTCTTCAATGACGACAATCGGCTCTGGAATCGGAAGAGGAACTATTTCACTAGATTCCTTTGACCCGCACCCGGCCATCGTTAATCCTAACAAGCTTAACAGAATAATAACAGGTGTTATTTTTCTAGCGTAAATTTTTGTTTTCATAAAATATTTCCTTTCAAAATTTATCATTCAACAAGAATCGCTTGCGATTCTTGCTAGGGGCTCCAACACACCAAAGGTGTGTTTGCAGCCCCTTTTCTACTCATAAACCGCATATTCAGCATATTCATCCCAGATAAGGCAAATCCAGGTTTTCCCTTGGTTTAAAACGATTTCATAACCATCTTGGTCAAAGAATCTTGCCGGCTCGTTGTCCCTTGCCCTGGTCCAGAAGCCATCAATTACTTTTCCATTGGTAAATACTTTGACTGGTTTTCCGCTGCTGTGCATTTCGAAGACCAAATAATCATTGGGGTCTCTGACTTCGCCATACATATACTGGTAGATAACGTTGGTAAAAGTAAGCTGCTGGTTGTTCATTTCATCAATATGCTTTCCGCCATTGTCAAAACGGTAATAAAGTCGGTCGTCTTCGTTGTATTCAAAAGACGGCTGGGAAACCCCATAACCGCTCCGGTTGCTTTCCGTTCCGCCGGGGCGGATAATTCTTGCGTCGGGATGGTCGGGATATTCTGCGCGGGTCTGGTGGGCAGCAAAGGTAAATTGGGGGGTGAAATTCGATGAATAATGGGTATCATAACCTAAACGGCGGACTGCATCGTTATAACCGTCAATAAACATATATCCGGTAAATTCAATTGCATATCCTGGCCGCGATACCCGTTTAAAGGCTTCCGCCGCCCCTCTGTCAATCCCGGCGACCGGGTTGCTGACATTATCGACCCTGTCGCTATTGATAAGCGGGCCGCAGTATAATACGGTTAAGCCCCAGTTGCAAAAAATTGCTTCTTTGCCCATTGCTTCATATATAAAGTAATCACGGGCAGAGCGGGCCGGCCCGATCCGGTCTAAATCATCATAATCTTCAACGATGGCAAGCAAGCGGGTAATCCGCCCTTCAACAGGGGCTTCAAAAATAACGCTGGCGGCAGAAATGCCATACTGCGGCAACGCCGCTTTGTTATTCGGAATAATAAAAGCAAAAGGCCGCCGTTTTGCGACATCAACATCTTTCCATTCCCCGGTCAGATAACTTTGGTACATTCCGTCTTTTATTTCCCTCGTCCCAATGATCGGGATGCCATTAAGCAAGTTTTCCGGGGCAAAATCCTCTGGCTGTAAAATAATTTCCGGCTCATCTGACTGCTCGTCACCTAAGGCTTCGCCGATTGGAATCGGAAGCGGCTGGATATTGTCTTTATTTGCGCAACCGGAAAGAAAAACAGCGGTTAGCCCTGTTACCAATAAGATATGTATTAAATTTTTCGGAAATTTTAATTTCCACATATAAACCTCTCGCATTTCATGTTTAATCTAAAGCACAATGATTATTATATAGTATAATTAATAATTTTGCAATTATTTATTTATTATGATATTATTAATTAATAATTTCGTAATAATTAACTGTCTTTAGGAGATGTATGGACTTCATAAAAATTCGCATTAAGACCAATACTTTAGCGGCTGATATCATTATCAGTTCTTTATATGATTTGGGGCTTGAGGGAGCAGAAATAGAGGACAAACAGCCGCTCAGTGCCATGGAAAAGGAGCAGATGTTTGTTGATTTAACCCTTGATGAACCTTTCGATGACGGCATTGCTTATCTTAATTTTTACCTTGAAGCCTGTGAGGGGCAAGATGAAGGGCAAGATGAAAGCCTAAGTATTTTACTTAAAGAAATTAATGATGAATTAAACGGCTTAAGGGATTTTCTTGACATCGGCGAGGGGAGCATAACCGTTTCAGAAGTTAAGGCCCTTGACTGGAGCGAGAATTGGAAGCAATATTTCCGCCAGTTTGCCGTTGATGATATTTTGATTGTTCCGTCATGGGAAGAGGCTTCTTCCCCCAATGCCCACCAATATCTGCTGCGGATTGACCCTGGGGCGGCTTTTGGCACAGGCAAGCATGAAACGACCCAGCTTTGTATCCGCCAGCTTAAAAAACATATCAAACCGGGGCAGCGTTTATTAGATATTGGCTGCGGCAGCGGTATTTTAGGGATTCTTTCCCTTATGTTTGGGGCAAAATTAGTTTATGGGACTGACCTTGACCCGAATGCTTTAGCGGTGACAGAGGAAAACTGCCGGGCAAATGGGATTTTACCGGAGCAATTAAAAGTTTTTATCGGCAATATTATTTCTGATGAGCAGATTTTTAAAGCTGTTGGCGGCGAAGAAAGTTTTGATATCGTTGTTTCCAATATAATTGCCGAAGTCCTCATCATGCTAACCCCGGTTGCTTACCGCTTAATAAAAAAAGGCGGGTTACTGATTTTTTCCGGTATTTACGAAAATGAAGACAAGGTCGTCGCCGCATTGATAGCGGTTGGAATGAAGATAATCGAAATTAACCGCCAAGGCGAGTGGGTAAGCGTAACTGCACTAAAGGAGTCATAATGCATCATTTCTTTATCAAACCTGAGCAGATATATAATAATGAAATCATCATCACAGGCAATGATTTCCGCCACATAAAAAATGTCCTGCGCATGAAAATCGGCGAAGAAGCAACTTTAAGCGATGGGGAAAATCCGCTTCTTTACCATGGCATTATTGCGGACTTAAATAATGAAAATGTCCGTTTTGATTTGCTTTACCATGAGGAAATAAATCATGAACTAAAAGCGCGTGTCTACCTTTTCCAAAGCCTGCCCAAAGCTTCCAAAATGGAGCTGATTATCCAAAAAGCGGTTGAGCTTGGCGTCCATGAAATAATCCCGACCGCCACCGACCGCTCCATTGTCCGCTTAGATGAGAAAAAAGCCCTGGCCAAAGTAAAACGCTGGCAAAGCATAAGTGAGGCCGCCGCCAAGCAAAACAAACGCGGGATAGTTCCCATCGTCCGTGAAGTAATGGATTTTTCCCAAGCTATATCTTCTTTAGATATGATGGAAATCAAGATTATTGCTTATGAAATGGCAAATGATATTGAAAAGACCAAAAGCATTATTGCGGGGATAAAACCGGGGCAAAATGTCGCGATTTTCATCGGCCCGGAGGGCGGTTTTTCCAGCCATGAAATAGAACTGGCAACCAAAGCCGGAATAACGCCTGTCACAATGGGCAAACGAATCCTCCGCACCGAAACCGCCGTGTTTGTCATATTAAGTTGGATTATGTACCATCTTGAGATATAGGCATAGAATATATTAAAAGAAGGGCTGCAAACACACCTTTGATGTGTAACAAGCGATTCTAGACGGTTAATGTTACTGCAAATGAGGATATAATATATATGGAAGTTTATTTAGATAATTCAGCTACGACCAAATGCTTTCCCGAAGTAGCCGAGCTAATGAAAAAAATCATGCTGGAAGAATATGGAAATTCTTCAAGCCTGCATAAAAAAGGCCTTGAGGCCGAAAGTTATTTACGTTACGCAAAAGATATCATTGCCCGCAATCTCAAAATTAATGAGAAAGAATTGGTATTTACGTCCGGCGGGACGGAGGCGAATAATCTTGCTTTAGTCGGCTGTGCCTTTGCCAATGCCCGTACCGGCCGCCATCTGATCACAACGAAAATTGAGCATCCTGCTGTTGAGCAGACGATGAAATACTTGGAGCAAGAGGGTTTCCGTGTTACTTACCTGCCCGTTTCAAAAAATGGGGTTATCAGCTTAACTGATTTGAAAAAAGCCATCAATCATGATACGATTCTCGTCTCCATCATGCACACAAATAATGAAATCGGCTCACTCCAGCCCATTGCCGAAGCCGGGCTTTTAATAAAAGAATTAAATCCGCAAATAATTTTTCATGTTGACGCGGTCCAAGGTTTTGGCAAATGCCAAATTTTTCCTAACCGGATGAATATCGATCTTTTAACCGTCAGCGGCCATAAAATTCATGGGCCAAAGGGAGTCGGCTTTTTATATGCCGAGGAAAAAGTGAAAATTCACCCAATCAGCTTTGGCGGAAACCAGCAGCGCGGCCTTAGGTCAGGGACTCTAAACGTCCCGGGAATAGCCGGAATGGCTAAGGCCATCGAAATTAATTACCAAAATATGGCAAAAAACATTGAGAAATTAAATGAACTTAAGTCTTATTTTGCCGCCGGGCTTAAAGGGCTTCCTGAAACCACCATTAACAGCCCCTTAGACGAAAAAGGGGCATCCCATATTATTAATGCAAGCTTTGCCGGAATAAAAAGCGAGGTCTTGCTCCATGCTTTGGAAGCCAAAAATATTTTTGTTTCCGCCGGAAGTGCCTGTTCTGCCGGAAAAGCCAACCACCAATCAGCCACTTTAAAGGCAATCGGCCTTAATAAAGGGGAAATCGAATCCGCAATCCGCTTTAGTTTTTCCTATTATACCGAGATGGAAGAATTAAGCTACACTTTGCAAACAATGTATGATATAATTCCTATGTTGCGAAAATACGTAAAAAGATAATCATATGGATAATTACTATCAATCATTCTTAATTAAATACGCTGAAATCGGGATCAAAGGAAAAAACCGCCATCTTTTTGAAGAGGCATTAGTCCGCCAGATCAAATTTGCCCTAAAAAAAGTGGCCGGAAGTTTTTCTGTCCGGCGGACAAGCGGGCGGATTTATGTTGACGCGCAGACGGATTTTGATTATGATGACACAGTCATGGCCCTCAAATCCGTTTTTGGCATTGCGGGAATTTGCCCGGTGGTATCAATGGCTGACGAGGGTTTTTCGGAATTAAGCAATTTCGTGGTCAAATTCCTTAACGATGTTTATCATCCGGACGCTAAGAAACCGCTTTCTTTTAAAGTTGCTGCCCGCCGCAGCCGGAAAGACTATCCCCTTGACTCAATGGAATTAAACGCCAAGCTAGGGGCTGTTATTTTGGAAAGCTTCCCCTCAATGAGGGTAGACGTTCATAAACCGGATATCATGCTCCACGTTGAAATCCGGGAAAAAATCAACCTATATTCAGAAATAATCCCCGGCCCCGGCGGAATGCCTGTCGGCACGAACGGGAAAGCAATGCTCCTTTTGTCCGGCGGGATTGATTCCCCGGTTGCCGGATATATGATTGCCAAAAGAGGGGTAAAAATCGATGCCGTTTATTTCCATGCCCCCCCTTATACAAGTGAACGCGCCAAGCAAAAAGTCATCGACCTAGCCCGGATAATTTCGCGCTACACCGGCCCGATTTATCTTAATATCATTAACTTTACTGATATCCAGCTTTATATTTATGACCAATGCCCCCATGAGGAACTGACCATCATCATGCGCCGTTATATGATGAGGATTGCTGAGCAGATTGCCAATCAAACTGAATGCTTAGGCCTTATTACTGGCGAAAGCATTGGCCAAGTTGCTTCCCAGACGCTAAAATCCCTTGCCGCAACCAACGAAGCCACCTCCTTGCCTGTTTACCGTCCCCTCATCGGCTTTGACAAAATGGAAATCGTAAGCCTTGCCGGGCAAATCGGCACTTACGAGACATCAATCCAGCCATATGAAGATTGCTGTACCATTTTTGTCGCAAAACATCCGGTGACAAAACCGAATCCGAAAAGAATTTTAAGGAGCGAGACGAGGCTGGCCGAGCGGATAGAGGGGCTAGTGGAAAATGCGGTTAGCGGCAGGGAATTGGTGATAGTAAGGGAATTAGAGGAAACTTAATAATAAAGAGGTGCATAAAAAGGCATAAAAAGGCGCATCATAAGACGCGCCGGATTATTGCTCCGCCGGGGAGCATTATGTTCGGGTAACCAGATTACAGCATATAGGACTTAAGGATTGCCATAACCTCATCGGCTCCGTCTTCGGCATGGATATTAAGATCAATCGGCTTTGAAAGGTCAAGGCTGAAGATACCCATGATTGATTTTGCATCAATGACGTACCTGCCGGAAACCAAGTCAAAGTCATAATCAAATTTCGTAATATCGTTTACGAAAGACTTAACCTTATCAATAGTATTTAATGAAATTTGGACTGTTTTCATTGCTTATACCTCCTTTTTTTGCGTGAAAAACTTGCTTTTCACGTCTTACACCTATATACTAATTCTTTAACAGCGAAATGTCAATGCCTAAACAATACAAAAATAATGGAGATTAATGTGAAAAGTGTAGCATTACATAACTTAGGTTGCAAGGTTAACAGCTACGAACTAGACGTTATGCAACAAAATTTACTTCAAAATGGCTTTTTGATTGTACCTTTTGATCAAGTTGCGGATATTTATATAGTCAATACTTGTACTGTGACCAACATCGCCGACCATAAAAGCAAAAAGATGCTTAACAGGGCCCGCCAGAAAAATCCGCGCGCTGTTGTTGTTGCGGTAGGCTGCTTGGTTGAAGCAAGCGAAGAAGAAATAGAAAACTTGCCGATTGACTTAGCCATTGGGAATAATAGAAAAAATGAGTTAGTGCCGATTTTAAGAGCGTTCTTTAAGGAACGTAAAAAAATCTACCCTAAAGTAGTTGAGGCAAAAGCTGATAATTTATACCTAGAAAAAAGCACTTATGAAGAAATGCAGCTAAAAAAGTCTTGGCATACGCGGGCTTTCATAAAAATCCAGGACGGTTGCAACCAATTCTGCTCTTATTGCATTATCCCCTATGTAAGGGGCAGGGCAAGGAGCAGGCCAGCTTTATCAATCATGAAGGAATTGACCGTGCTGGTCAAAAAGGGCTGCCGCGAGATTGTGCTGACCGGGATTAATTTAAGCGCATATGGACTTGATTTTTCTGATGATAATAATGCCTTTGTGAATTTGCTTAAGGAAATCCATAATATCCCCGGGTTAAGCCGGATCCGCTTAAGCTCGCTTGAACCCCGGCTTATTACGCATGAATTTATTAATGAACTCATTCTGCTGCCAAAAATTTGCCCTCATTTTCATCTGTCCTTGCAAAGCGGCTGTGATTCAGTCCTTGAACGCATGAATCGCCGTTACACTAGTGCTGAATATTATGAAAAAATGGAAATGATAAGAGCGGCATACAAAAATAAGCATGGCCGGGAAGCAGCGATAACCACCGATGTCATTGTTGGTTTTCCCGGCGAAACCGAGGCCGAATTTGCCGAAACAGAAGATTTTGTCCGCCGGGCCGGGTTTGCGAAAATTCATGTTTTTAGATATTCAAAACGGAAAGAGACAAAGGCTTCATCAATGCCAGATCAGATTGCCGCCCCGACTAAAAAAGAGCGGAGCCTTAAGCTTCATAAAATCGGCAAAGAGTCGGCAAAGCAGTTTCTGCGTTCTTATCTTGGCAAAGATGTCACCGTCATTTTGGAAGAAGAAAAAATTATGTATGGCGAAGCTTATTGGCTTGGTTATACGGCCGAATATATAAGAACCGGGATCGCAAAGAGTGCCTTTGCCGGAATGCAGGCTTCACCCGGCCTATTGGTTAATGCGGTCATGACCGGGTTTCTGGCTGCGGAAATCATGAAAGCACAGCTAGTTAACTGGTAAGGCAATAAATAACTCTGCGTGGTGTCTGTGGCCTAAAATAACTGAATAAAAGTTTTTGATATGATAGAAGGCGGCCAAGGCCACACTCCGAGTTATTTTTGCCTTTCCTTACCTGGCTGGTCAATGGCTGGTCAGGCAATAAATAACTCTGCGTGGTGTCTGTGGCCTAAAAATAATTGAATAAAAGGTTTTGATATGATAGAAGGCGGCCAAGGCCACACTACGAGTTATTTTTGCCTTTCCTTACCTGGCTGTATTGGCCTTAACTGCCTAAAAAATGTCTTGACTATTTAAATTAACTTGAAAGATTTGCATAATTAAAGTAAAATAAGATAGGGCTAAATGAGGTATATGATGGAGAATAAAGATTTACAAGAAGATAATACTGTTGATAATGCCGGGGATTTAGGGAATACTCAATTTTTCAATGTTGAGACATTCAAGGAAATAACCGTAAAAAGCACTTTGGCACTGGTTTATGAAGCCCTGACGGAAAAGGGCTATAACCCAGTCAATCAAATTGTCGGTTATATTATGTCAGGCGACCCGACCTATATTACCAGCCACAAAAGCGCCCGCAGCCGGATTATGAAAGTTGAGCGTGATGAATTGGTTGAGGAATTATTAACCGAGTATATCCGCACCCAAAACTTGACGAAATAGATAAGAGGTATTATTTTGCGGATTATGGGACTGGATTTCGGCGCGAAAACAGTTGGCGTAGCAGTTAGCGATCCGCTTCTAATTACTGCGCAAGGCGTTGAGATTATCAGAAGAGAAAAAGAAGATAAGCTTCGCAAGACCTTGGCGCGGATTGAAGAACTCATCCTTTTTTACGATGTTAAAGAAATTGTCTTGGGAATGCCATACAATATGGATGATTCGATTAGCGAGCGGGGATATAAGACCTTAGAATTTAAAGAAAAACTAATGCGGCGAAGCGGTTTAAAGGTCGTCTTATGGGATGAACGGCTGACCACTTTTGAAGCTGAGCTTTTAATGGCAGAAACCGGGGTCAAAAAAGGAAAGCAAAAAAAATATGTGGACATGATTGCAGCGATGGTTATTTTGCAAGAATATATGGAGTCCCTAAATTAATTCGCATAACTGCGTATTTGGTTCAATTGAAAAAGGTATATAATATAATGGAAAAAATAAAATTTAAAACCGACAATGATGAAATTGATTTTTATGTTCTTGAGCAGACAAAGATCGGCGGCATTGATTACATATTGGTGACTGATTCAGAAGCTGGTGAAGACGGTGATGCCTTAATCCTAAAAAATATTGGCGTCCCCGACGATGCCGAAAGCGTTTATGAAATTGTTACTGATGAACTTGAGCTTAATGCAGTAGCGGAAATCTTTAATAGTCTGCTTGAGGATAATGAAGTAGTTTTATAATACTATAATATAACCCTGGAGGTATTTTTTGCGTAATAAAAATGAAATAAGTACTGGCTCACGGCTAAAAATCATTCCGTTAGGAGGCCTTGAGTTAATTGGCATGAATATTACTGCTTTTGAGTATGGCGACAGTATTATCGTTGTTGATTGCGGCTTGGCTTTTCCGGAAGAAGATATGTTAGGAATCGACCTCGTCATTCCCGATATTACTTACCTAAAAGACAATGTCGATAAAATCAAGGCATTCATCATTACCCACGGCCATGAGGATCATATCGGGGCCTTGCCCTACGTCCTCAAAGAAATTAATATCCCGATTTATGCAACTAAGCTGACAATGGGCATAATTGAACACCGTTTGCAAGAGCATAAACTAATGGATATAACCAAGCGTAAGGTAATGCAATTTGGCTGCGCCATGGATTGCAAGCATTTCCGGGTTGAGTTCATCAAGACCAATCATAGCATTGTTGATGCCGCCGCCTTGGCAATCCATACTCCGGTAGGCATTATCGTCCATACTGGCGATTTTAAAGTTGATTATACGCCCGTTTTTGGTGATTCGATTGATTTACAGCGTTTTGCCGAGTTAGGGAAAAAAGGCGTCCTGGCTTTAATGTGCGATTCAACCAATGCCGAACGGCCCGGCTTTACCCAGTCAGAAAGGACGGTTGGCCTTGTCTTTGACCAGATTTTTGAAGAACACAAAGATACGCGGATTTTAATTGCTACTTTTGCCTCAAATGTTGACCGCGTCCAGCAAATTATTAATTCGGCGGAAAAATTCGGCCGGAAAGTAGTCGTTGAAGGCCGGAGCATGGTTAATGTCATTGAAACAGCAACCAATTTGGGCTGCTTGCAAATTCCGGCTAATACCTTGATTGAAGTGGAGCAGCTCAAAAATTATCCGATTGAAAAAACGGTCATCATCACGACCGGAAGCCAAGGCGAAAGCATGGCTGCCCTCTCCCGGATGGCTGGCGATATGCACCGGAAGATTTCGATTGGCCCTAAAGACACCGTTATTTTTTCTTCCCATCCGATTCCGGGCAATGAAAAAGCGGTTACTCATGTCATCAACGATTTATTAAGGAAAGGTGCTGATGTAATTTTCCAGGACGTCCACGTTTCCGGCCATGCCTGCCAAGAAGAAATCAAGCTAATGTATACTCTTCTTGCGCCAAAATTTGCGATTCCGATTCATGGCGAATACAAACACCTGATTGCCCATGCCAAAATCCTAAAGCAGCTTGGCATTGAAAAAGAAAATATTTTTATCCTGCAATCGGGTGATGTCTTAGAACTTACGCATGATATGGCACAGGTGACCGGAAAAGTGCCTGTTGGCACAATCTTTGTTGATGGGCTTGGGGTCGGTGATGTTGGCAATGTTGTTTTGCGTGACCGCCGCCTTTTGTCGGAAGACGGTATTTTAATCGTTGTTGCAACACTTGAAAATGACCATGTCATTGCTGGCCCGGAAATTGTTTCACGCGGTTTTGTTTATGTCAGGGAAGCTGATGTTTTGCTTGACGAAGCCCGCGAATTAGTCCGTGAAACTTTGGATAACTGTGAGCAGAAAAACATTACCGATTGGGGTAAGATAAAGAACTTAATCCGTGATAACCTAAGCGAACTTGTCTGGAAAAAAACCAAACGGCGGCCGATGATTGTGCCGATTTTTATGGAAATCCAATAAAAGGCTGAAAGAATTTCATTCTTTCAGCAACCCGAATCTACGATTCGGATTGAGATTATGAGCTACGCTCAAAGTCTCTAGACTTTGAAAGAGAGATAATAAATGAATCAGGCAATTGAAAAGGCGGCACTGCAATTTACTGCCGATATCAAAGATACGGACACCTACAAAGAATATCGCAAAAGCCTTGATAATATTAAGCAAAATGCGGAATTATATGAAAAGACAAATGAATACAGGCTAAAAAGCTATGAACTGCAAATCGGCGAGCCAACTGCTGATTTACTTGAAAGGATTGACCAGCTTGAGGAAGATTATCAAGCGGTGATTGATGACCAAGTGGCTTGTGATTTTCTCCACGCCGAATTATCGTTTTGCCGAATGATGCAGGAAATAAGTAATTATATTACGGCAAGATTGGATTTTGAATAGTCTCCATGCTTTGGAAGGATGTTAAAATATGAAGGTCAAATATTTAATCGGGGCTGTTTTTGAAACAATGGTAAAAGTGATTGTCTTGTTTCTGATTGTCACCTTTGTTTACCGCACCGCAGTAACGGCTTATGATTTTGGCTACCGCGTCTTTGCGGAAGAGCCCATTTCACGTTCCGGCGGGCGGACAATTACGGTTGCGGTTGCGGAGGATTATACGGTCAGGGGTTTGGCGGAAATGCTAAAAGACCGGGGCTTAATCCGTGATGCCGATCTTTTTGTTGTCCAAGAGCTGCTTTCCGAGCATCATGGCGAAATAAAACCAGGCATCTATGACCTTAGCACAATTATGACTGTTGCGGAAATGCTCCAGATAATGTCAACCGTTAATGAGGAATAGCCAGTAATCATGCCAAAAAAACCTGAACTTCTAATCCCAGCCGGAAGCCTTGAAGTACTAAAAACGGCAGTTAATTTCGGCGCAAATGCCGTTTATATCGGCGGGGAAAGCTATAGCCTCCGGGCGAAAGCCAAGAATTTTTCCCTTACGGAAATGCAGGCGGGCATTAATTTTGCCCATGAACATGGGGTAAAGGTTTATGTCACGGCCAATATTTTTGCCCATAATGAAGATTTAAGTGAAGCAAGAAAATACTTTAACGCTTTAAGGGAAATAAAGCCCGATGCCCTTATTATTGCCGACCCCGGTATGTTTTTGCTCGCGAAAGAAGCTTGCCCTGAGCTGCCCGTCCATATTTCCACCCAGGCAAATAATACCAACTACTTGGCTTTTTGCTTTTGGTATGAGCAGGGAGTAAGACGAGTGGTTGCAGGACGTGAGCTTTCGCTTTCCGAAATCGCCGCTATCCGGAAAAACATTCCTAATGACATGGAAATCGAAGCTTTTATCCATGGGGCGATGTGCATTTCTTATTCCGGGCGTTGTTTGCTTAGCAATTTCCTTAGCAAGCGCGATGCAAACCGGGGGGCTTGTACCCACCCATGCCGCTGGAAATACAGTATCACCGAGGAAACGCGCCCCGGAGAGTATTTTCCGGTTTTTGAAAATGAACGAGGGACTTATATCTTTAATTCCCGCGATTTAAATATGATAAGCCACATTCCGGAACTGGTTAATTCCGGCATTAATAGCTTCAAAATCGAGGGGCGAATGAAAAATGCGCTTTATGTCGCTGCAGCTTGCCGGACTTACCGCAAGGCAATTGATGATTTTTTTAAATCCGAGGAAACCTATCGGAACAATATGGATTGGTATCTTGCGGAAATTTCAAAATGTACATACCGCCATTTTTCAACCGGGTTTTACTTTGGCAAGACTGATGAAACAAGCCAAGTTTATGAAACGGCAAGCTATATAAATGAGGCCATTTATTTAGGCACTATTTCAAGCATTGACCCAATAAAAGGGGCGTGTTTTATCCAAAAAAACAAATTCGCCGTTGATGAAGACATCGAAATAATGAAACCAGACGGCCAAAATATACCTGCCAAGGTCCTTGCCCTCACCGATGAAAACGGAGTGCCTGTAAATAATGCCCCCCACCCTAAGCGGGTCCTCTATGTGACCCTGACCAAGAAGCCTGCGCCGGGTGATATATTACGGAAACAGGCATAGCCGCCTAATAATAGAAAGAGGTATGAAATGAAAGAAAAAATGGAAAAACCAGCCGGAAATTTTCTCGAAAATATCCACAAGGAGGACTATTTAGCCCCCTACCAAACCAAAAAATTAAAAGGTTTGATGTTAAGCGGAAGCCGTGACAAGGAATCATTAAACGGTGTCTGGCATTTTGGCATTGACCAATATGACAACTGCTTACGGGCAAAGTTCTTTGAAGAAAATTATTATGATGATATGGGGCGTGCTTATCCGCTTGATTATAGCTTTGATACTTGGGAAACAATCCAAGTGCCATCATGCTGGAATCTTGCTTCCGAATATTTATTTTTATACGAAGGTTCGCTAGTTTATACCCGGAAATTCCGTTATCAAAGACATGACAAAAACGAGCGGGTTTTCTTACGCTTTGGCGGGGCGGCTTATGTCGCATATGTTTTTGTTAACCAAAAATTTGTTGGTTTCCATGAGGGGGCTTCAACGCCGTTTGAGGTTGAGGTAACTGAACTCTTAAGAGACGAAAACCGCATTGTCGTTGTTGTTAATAATACCCGGAAAAGGACCAATGTCCCTTGCGAAAACACCGACTGGTTTAATTACGGCGGTCTTTACCGCGATGTAGAAATTCTGCGCGTCCCCGAAACCTTTATTAAGGATTTTTCTGTCACGCTTAATCCAGATGGTAACGGGATTCGGGCAACAGTCAAGGTTGATGGGGTAATTGGCAATGGGACGGCAATGCTAAAAATAAGCGAACTGGATTTTGCCGGGGAAATTAATATAACCGATGGCAAAGGCGAAGCCTCTTTTTTGGTAAAACCAAAGCTTTGGTCACCAGAAAACCCGAAACTTTACGATTATAGCCTTGAATACTTAGAGGATAAAGTAAGTGACCGGATTGGCTTCCGCGAAATAAAGGTCGTGGGGACAGATATATATTTAAATGGCGAGCCGATTTTACTTAAAGGGATTTGCGCCCATGAGGACAGCGTCTTTAATGGGAAAGCTGTGACCGAAGCGGAAATCCGTGAAAACTATCGGCTGGCAAAAGAAATGAATTGCAATTATATGCGGCTTGCGCATTACCCTCATTCGGAACAGGCGGCCATTATCGCTGATGAAATGGGGATAATGCTGTGGGAAGAGATTCCGGTTTATTGGGCGATTGAGTTTGAAAATGAAGCTGTTTATGATAATGCCGAAAACCAGTTAACGGAATTAATCACCCGCGACAAAAACCGGGCGAGCGTGATTATCTGGTCAGTCGGTAATGAAAATGTTGATACTGATGTCCGGCTTCACTTTATGAGCCGTTTAGCCAAAAAAGCAAAAGCCCTTGACCCAGCGCGATTAGTTTCTGCCGCCTGCCTTTATGATGGCGAGGCTTTAGTTATTAATGACCGCTTAAGTGAGTTTATTGATATCATTGGGATTAATGAGTACTTTGGCTGGTATCAGCCTGATTTTTCCCAGCTGATCCGCTTATTCGAAAATTCGAAGCCAACAAAACCAGTCGTCATCTGTGAAACAGGAGCCGATGCCCGCTCTTATCATCGTGGCCCAAAGGATGATTTGATGACCGAGGATAACCAGCTTTATGTTTATCAGCGTCAGATTGAAGTTTTAAGCCAAATTCCCTATGTCAAAGGCATAAGCCCCTGGATTTTATTTGACTTCCGCTGCCCAAGGCGGCTCCACTCACTCCAGAACTATTTAAACCTAAAAGGCTTATTATCAGCCGACAAAAGCCATAAGAAGTTGGCTTTTTATGCGATGAAGGAGTTTTTCGCGCGGTGGGGTGAGTAAAGTATTGACATTAGAAGAAGTAAAGCGTATATTAATTGTGGCTGAAAAAATCCACAATTATGGGCTATCGCCAAACGGTAAGGCAACGGACTCTGACTCCGTCATCTCTAGGTTCGAATCCTAGTAGCCCAGTATAGTAGTGCTACAAAATACTAAGGACTAATCAAATGATGCGCATAAAGAATATGGTTTTGAATCATTGGCTATCATTCCCGGCCAGGCTTCGGAGCTATGCCAATCAAAACCATAAAAACGATAATAATAATCACAAATTCAACATGAATTAACATTCTTCCGCCGGATTCACCAACATCAGGAAGTGGTGTCCAATTAAATTGGCTCATCAACGCCAAAACAGCCAAAACATAATTGCCAACAAATATAATTAACAGATTAATTTGCTTTTTAAACTTTTTATCTTTAATTAGCATAACCATAATAATCGCAAGCAAAAATAGATACCATATCGAACCATGCTCATCACTCATAAATAAATGATAACGCATCACTAAGATATTATGACTGGCTTTAGGCGGGTTAAGTGCAAAAAGCAGCATATTAATAATACCAAGGCCAATCGTACAAAGTATATTCATATGCACTAGTAAAAATTTCGGCATTTTTCGATCAGCTAAATGCAAAAAACCAAGATAAGCAATTGAGGTTAGCGGAATTACACTCCCCCTCAGCGGATTCCAAAATGTTGCCCCGCCCGAACCCATATAAATGCAATAAAGAATGAATTGCACAACAGCTATTGCTGTAAAAATCACCGTACAAAAGTAATGCGCTTTTTTGCTTGGAAATAGTTTCCGGGCTAAGACCAAAAAAAGCAAAGCATATAGCGGGCCTTCTATTCGCGCAAAAGCAAACATGAAGAAAAAGGGCAGGGCCAAAGAAAAGTGATATCTAATTTCTGTTTTTGAATATAAAAATAATAATGCGACAAAAGTTCCCAAACATATGCCAATTGGCAGGTTGCTCATTAACCAGCGGAAATGCAAGCGCATCCCTCCCGAACTTATTATTGCAAGAATTGACAAGATAGACATAAATATCGCCATCCCCTTTCTCACGCCATTATGCTGGGCAATGCGGATTAAAACAAGCGCAAGCAAAATGATTCCCGTCATGCCCAATGCCCATATATGGGTGTAAGAAAAATTAAGGCCGAGCATCCGTGCAAGCAGGTGAACGGTTGAGCCATAAATAGAACGGGTAGTGAAGCTATAAAGGCCCACGGTCAACTTACCATTGATCAGGGCATTTTCAGCGATTTCAATACTGCGGGCTGCATCCCCGTCATTAATCCAATATTGGGGGAAAACTGATATAATGGCAAAAAAGAACAGCACTATGACAAAGCAAATCATCAGCGTATATTTCTTATTGACTGCTCCGGCATTGCTGCCATTGTCCATCAATATTTTCCGGCCGAAAATTGCCCAAAGAAAAGCCAAAATAAGTGGAATGACATAACACAATAAAATATTTAAAGGCAAGTTCAAAAGCCCAATGGAATAAACGAAAAAAATCCAAGCTACTATCCCAAGCGGATAAGCTGAAAAAATAAGCAGCTCGCTCCCATATCTCTTAGCAAAAGGCAATTGAAGCAAAATTCCAAGCAAAAAAGCAAAGCATAAAATTATGAATTGCTTAAATATTATCAGCGGAATCGCCCCCTCAAGCACTTCATGATTAAAAATCCCCGCATTAAAATAAGAGTTTTGGTAGTACGTAATATAAGTAAGTGGAAAAATATGCCCGATAGCAAATATGAGCAATATGAAAATGGTCATTATGAAGTATTTATTTTGCTTTAGGTAGTTCATATCGACTCTATCCAATCTCGAGCTGTTAAGCGCCAAACAAATCATCTAACTCAATCTTTGATTGGGCGATACCGGAATAACCCTTATCAGACATCAGTCCCCACGTCGTGACCATTGTGATATGGATGGCACTTTTCGCGCCTGTTTCCTGCAAAAAAACAGCTTTCTTTCTCTCTAACTCCAATGCGTCTTTCTCAGTCATAAGATAAGGATGTTTAGTGTACTTCATTTCACATAAGTTTATTACACCATCGCGCCTGTTTATCAGCAAATCTATTTGCGCATTTGCTGCCGAACCTCTGCTATGCCACGAAGTCACATCTGTTGATACTCCTAGAATTCCCAGCTTTGCTTTCAGTTGCTTAATATGAATCCGGCACAATAATTCAAAAGCAAAACCACTCCAAGCACGATAACCACCGTCCTCAAGATAATTAGTCCAAAAATACTCGTCTTTTGAATTACCATTCTTCATGTACTTTAGATAAAATAGGCTGAATGAATCCTTAAGATAATAATGGGAATTTTTTTTTGCTTTCGTGAAGTCATTATATTTTTCGATGAAATCACATTGTTCAAGTTCATTTAACAACTCCGTAAAGTGACCATTCGGTTGTATTTTTATCGTCTTACTTAGTTCAGCCCTGCTCATGCCGCTACGCTTTTTTGACAGAGCTTCGATTATGGCGATATGACGGTGTGCATTCTTGAATAGGGACTTATATAGCTCTTCATATTCGTAACGGAGCGGTGCCTTATCAGCAAAACAAAGTTGGTCAACATTTTGTGATAATGATAAATTCTTTTGAAGCAGATTTAAATAATATGGAATGCCCCCGAAAATCATGTAACATTCAGCTATTTGATACCGAGTCATTACAATACTTCGGCTCTTTATGAATTCTTCAGCTTCATTAAGTGAAAATGGTGCAAGATACATTCTGCCGGTGATACGGTTATGGAGACCGCCTTTGTTCCTAAATAATTTCTTGGTTATCCAAGATGTTGCTGAACCACAACCAATGAATAGTAATTCTGGCACTGATGAAGCCCAGCTATTCCAAAAATAATCAAATGCCGCCAAAAAATCAGAGCCGCGACCATCAAGCCAAGGCATTTCGTCAATGAACACTACCTTTTTGCAATTGGGTTTTCCCTTAAGATATTCTTTTAGTTTTTCAAATGCATCTGCCCAGTTTTTTGATGGACTGGTAATCACACCACCATATTCAATGACGGACTTATCGAAATTAGCTAAGTTGGCGGCGTTAGAATTACTGATCGCCCCTGTAAAATAGAATGCAAACTTTCCTTCGAAGAACTCTTTAATTAAAAATGTTTTCCCAACGCGGCGACGACCATATACGATCACCAATTCCGGCTTTTCCGATTCATAGTACCGTTTGAGTTCTTCCTTTTCAGATTTTCTTCCAATGATATTCATTTATTAAGCATCTCTCATTTTCTAATCGGGCTAAAACAACCTTTTTTTATGCGTTTTAGCCCGATTAATGCGCGATTTTTAAATTCATAAAGCTTTTTCCGGGCTAGATAGCCGTTTTTTTATGCGTTTTAGCCCATTTCATTATATCATCAGCTAATAATATTTTCAAGCATTTTCCCCAGCTTCATCATCCACCATAAAAACATCATCCTTATCACGGACGACGATTTTTCCGTCTTCAATTTCATAAATAATATCGGCATTCTTGATTGTTGTTAAACGGTGGGCAATGATGAGGATTGTTTTCATGCCGTGAAAACTGTCAATTGCATTCATTACCGCATTTTCTGTTTCATTGTCAAGTGCCGAAGTCGCCTCATCGAGAATGAGGATTTCGGGGTCATGGTATAATGCCCTTGCAATGCCGATGCGCTGCCTTTGCCCTCCCGATAGGCGGACACCGCGGTCACCGACAAAGGTATCTAATCCCTCTGGCAAGCTTTCGACAAAATCGCTTAATTGTGCTTTGCTAATTGCTTCGTCAACTGCATTTTGGTCTATCTCGTCTTCGCTGATTCCAAACGCAACATTATTTCGGATTGTGTCATCACTCAAATAAATCGCCTGTGGTATATAGCCAATATGCTGACGCCACAAATCAAGATTTTTAAAGATGTTCATATCATCAACCGTGACTTTGCCAAACTGCGGTTCCAATAAGCCCAAAATAATATCCGCCATTGTTGTCTTGCCAGCACCGGAACTGCCGATAAAAGCAACTGTTTTTCCTTTTGGAATTTCGCATTCGGCATTATCCAAAATCTTTTTATCGGTCTTAGGATAGGTATAGCTGATATAGCGGGCAACTATGCTTTTTTCAAAATGCCACTCTTTATTTTCTTGTTCAAATGCTTTGCTGTTTTCAACAGCTTCTATTCCTTTTATGTCCTCGTAGACTAAATTAACCGATGGCAAAGTGGTTGAAATACCGCTAATATGCTCATTTATCCGGTTGGCGGAGGGCAGGAGGCGAAAAGCCGCTACCGCAAAAACTGCCAGCTGGGAAACAAAGTCTGCGGTATCACTTCTGCCAAAATTTAATTTAATAATGATGGCGATTATCATTCCGATTATGCAAATCGTTTCAACTATATATTTTGGCGTATTAACCATCAGGCTATTTTTTCTCGTAACATTTACATATTGGCGATAATTTTTCCGGTAAGACTCAATAAAATAAAATGCCCGGTTGAGAACCGTTATCTCTTTGATTCCATGGAGTGATTGGTTAAGCCATTTAAGCATACTGGCAAAATAAACCCTCCCATCGGCGGCCAGCCTGCGGATATACCCGCGTGTGATTTTCGTATACAGCCCAATACAGATAATTAGCGATAAGCCCACGACAACAGCCATTGACTGGCTGACTGAAAAAAGAGCAGCCCCAAGTAAAATGCAGACGGTTATTTCTGTCAGCAAATGCGCAAAATGCATCAGCATTTTTGTAAAAATGACTGTATCATTCGATACGTTACGGATTAAATCGGCAATATTTGTATTAAGGTGAAATAAGTACGACTCTTTCAGATATCCTGCCAATAATCTAGTCGCCATCCGGCTTTGCATTTTAAGCGTAAAATTTATGGTGTAACGCTGCTGAAACCAAAGAAAACTGTTTTTAACTATATATATAAGCGCAATAATCACACACAAAATCGAAAGAAAATATTCAAAGGACGATGGTTTGAAAAATTCATGCACCAAGCTAAGAATCCTGCTTTGCTCGATGCTCTCCGGATTCATCATTGCCGTAATGAAAGGCTGGAAAATGGCGACTGCTGCCAGCTCAAGAAAACTGCCGACCAGAATCATCAGAAATAAAATAACTATTTTGAATTTGTCCCTGCTGCTAAAAATATATAAAAGCTTATTTATCATCTTATACCCCATGTTTACGCAGTTACGAATACCGAAAGTACTGCCGCCTTTTTAATTATAAACTACTTAAGGCATTTTGTATATGATGGCTTTGTAAATCAATACTTCTCAAAACTTCGTTCACAATTAAGTTAACCTCACTTATCTTGCACATAAATCATCTCCAACAATTCCTGATATGATCTTTACAATTTCCAAATAACTCTGAAAGCTACATTTTTCCTCAATAATCCGATAACTGGCCGCTCCCATTTCCGGAATCCGTCCCGCATTATCGCATATCATTTTTATTGCTCTCTTTAACGCTTCTTTCTGATTGTCGGCAAATATATATCCGTTCTCGCCATTTTCTATATAACAAGCCGTGCCGTTTGTATCGGAGCATATTACTGGCAAGGAATGGGCCATCGCTTCTAATTGGGAAATGCTCGCTGGCTCAAGGGTACTGGGTAAAACGAAAAAATCCGCTTTTTCATATTCGCAAAAAATCATGGCACGGCTTAAGTTTTTATGCAAAACTACTTTATCGTTTAATTGGTTGTCCGTAACAAATTGCTGAACCTCACGATAATAATCATAGTTTTTCTCGGTTTTTAATTCCCCGGCAATGGTCAGATATATTTTTTGCTTCGCGTTTAAATTTAGTTCGTTTATTATCTCTAACAGCATGAGATGATTTTTGCGCTTTTCATACTTGCCAACGCAAAAAATCCTCAAAGCATTATCCTTGCTGTACTGCTTCTTTTCCGGCGCAAGCATTAACGGCATGACAAAGGGAACATAATAAGCATTCGGCTCAATCGCCTTACCCGCTCCCGGCAGCCCAAGAACCGGGGTTATCCGCTTAGATGGTACTAATGACCGTACTAATCGATGCGGCAAATCATTTCTTAAGTTTCCTTCCCACAGCGGGCTTTGGTTGTATAAAATTGTCGTGATTCTAATCCAGCGGCAAATCAAATTGGCAAAAATAGTATAAACGGACCGCTCGCACAAAATAGCGATATCAGGCCGAAAATCCCGGATGTTCCGGTAAAGCTTTAAGAGCGGCGGCAATCCAGTTTTGACTTTCTTAAAACCCAATTGGTCTTTAGGCCATTTTTTAATTATCCTAATAATATCCCAAATAAAGTCGGTCAGCCGTGAATAGCCCAAAACAAGCGGAGTCACACATGAATAATCCTCCGTTTGGCCTGCAAATTGGCTAATGAACATAACCTCGTTACCTTGCTTTACTAATCCTTCCATTATTGGGACTTGATTAGTATGGTAGCGGGCTGCGACATATAAAAAACGCATTAATATATCCTCTGTTCTATTAGATAAAGACACTCTACTTTCCAATTAACCAGCATAAGTATTTTCAATACTTCCACTCCCCCTTAAAAAACTTATTTCTCACCACCCACCAAGACGGTTTCCAGATATATTTTTTCATCGCCGGAGATACCGAACCAATCATCCAGCAGTTGCGTTCACATTTACGCACTTTCGCCCGCACGTCCCTGGCAGCCGCGCTATTCCATAATTCGTCCCAAGCCTGGGTGTTAAGGTTTCCCATGATTTCTTTTTCTTCTGTTCCATTACACGGCATTACATCGCCAAAAGGGTCAATAAAAAAAGTGTCAAAGCTCATATCGCAGGGCAAAAGGCGGGGCTTTTGGTTGATGTAATTTATTAAGCCGTAATTAAAATAAGCGCGAAACCATTTTTTAGGGCTTTTTGATTTGAGCAATTTATTGATAAGCTTGGCAATTTGTGCTGTAACCAAGGCTTTATCGTGAATGGCATTCCTGCTTTCAACAAAATAAAAACTGTTATGGAGAGTGGCTGTCGCAAATTCCATTCCCATTTTATCAGAAATTTCGTATAACGGAAGCAAATCTTTGCAGTTCATATCTTGGATGGTCATGCCAAAGCCGACATCTTTCATGCCCATTGCTTTTAGCTTCTTTAGGGTATTGTAGCCACGGTTAAAGCCGTCATCAAGGCCGCGGATTTTATTGTTCGTTTCTTCCAGCCCCTCAATTGATATCCGGATGCCGACTTGGGGAAATTCCTCACATAAGGCAATAATCCGGTCTGTGTAAAACCCATTCGTAGAAATGACAATCCTGTCACTTTTTTTGTATAATTCGCCAATAACCAAGGCTAAATCATCACGCATAAAGGGTTCGCCCCCGGTGACATTGGTAAAGTACATCGCGGGCAATTTTCTGATTGTTTCAATTGTTAACTCGTCTTCCGGCCGTGACGGCTCTTTGTAACGGCTGCACATATTGCAGCGGGCGTTACAGCGGTAAGTGACGATGACTGTTCCGTTTAGTTTTGGCATTTTTGGCTCTCTTTCTACAAGAATTTTCCCATATATATTTGTAAATGAATGATCCGTCACGAACCATTACTGTAATAGCTGTTCGTACCGCTCCTGCTCCCGTTACTTTAACAGCTTTTACTTTGCCTCCTATTCTTCTTGAATAAGCCTTTGTCCCTCAAGTTTCATAGGCGTTACAATGTCGGTTGGTACTTCAAACGCGCCTGTACGATTAGTAACTGTAATTACATTATTTATTTGGAAAACCAACAAAATTTTTGCCCAATCTGCTTTTCTATAAGATCGTCTCAACAATAATCTTGCCGTTTCTTTCAACTGATTTCATTCCTGTTTTTTTATTTTTGTTGAAATTGAAAACTATCATATAACCTTTTTCAAGATTATGCCGATCTAGATAATGGCATAACTGTGATTCCCCCTCTTCATGATAGCTTCCGCCGCGCCAAATTTTGAGCTCGATGATATACTGCTTGCCAAGATAATCTACAACAATATCCATTCTGGTATTATCAAAAGTCTGGGCTTCGCGATAATAATTTCCCGTCCCATTAATAATTTGCTTTAAATGCATTAAAAATATTTTGCATCCATTCTTTTCAAGAAAAACCCGGTCATTTTCACGATATATTTCGGCATAGTATTCCGCAAATTTTTCCATCACTAAATCCATATTAAGATGACCATCCTTTGTGAATTGATTCAAATTCTTAATATCGGCTAGTTCATCCCTGTTTTTAAATTCTGCTTCTGATAGGAAAAATAGATTTAGTTTCATCTCAAAAATGCGGTTGGCTACTGCTACGGCATTCCTTCCGCCATCTTGACGGATAAAGCCAAACATAAAGCCCAAGTTAATGACAAAGCTGTTAATATCAAACGTATACTTTTGGTCGTAGAAAAGAATATTGTGGAGCATCTTATAAAGCTCGGGATACTCGGAAAGCTTCTTAATCATATCATCAAATAAAAGATTTTGCTCATTAAGCAATATGCGGATGGCTTCATGAAAGCCTTCAAATGACCAAGCAGCGCTTTTATCATGAAATTGCTCCGCCTTGGATATCTCCTCATCGATAATTTTGCAAATGCGCGAAACTAAAAAAGGGTAACCTAAGGTATACTCGTATATTAAATATGCAATTTCATTTATGGCCATTCCCGTTTGAAACTCGCGTTCATAATCTCCCAGCATGATGGCAATTTCCGCTGCCGAAAAACTCATATCAACCCGGAAATCAGCGGCAATATTCCAAGGACTGTTATATTGGCGTTCATTATCATTGCGCATTTTCAGCTTCAAATTTTTGATGTCATAAACTCCGGCAAGAATAACAGACTGGAAAGAAGGAAATCTGTCTCGGTCTAAATATTTTTTTCTTAACATACTAAGAAAATCCAAGAATACTTTGTAATTTCCGGCCTTATCAACCTCATCGATTAGCAATATTACTGGCTTATCAGCTTTATGGCATAACTCAGATATGAACTCAGATAATTGAAATAAGGTCCGATTTTCCGCGAAACCATTTAGCAATTCCAAAGCCCAAGGTGTTTCCTTCTCGTATTGGATTATCTTTCTAATTAAATCATAAAATCTATGGCAAAACTTTTCTTCATTTTCACACGTTTCATCAGTAATATCTTCAAAACTAAGCAAAAATACCATATATTCATTGGATAGTGATTTTGCTAATCGTTTCAATGTCGTTGTCTTACCATATTGTCTGGCACGGTTAATGATAAAGTAGTCATTCCGGGAAATCATCTTTTTTATCTCAGTAAGTTTTCCTTCTATGTCCACCATATAATGCAAATTCGGACTACAATAACCAGTGACATTAAAATATTTTTCCATCGCTTATTCCTTAATCTAATAGCTTTTTACTTTAATTCTAGCTGACGAAATACTTAAAGTCAATTGAATTATCCTTGATTATTCATTATTTTTTCCCAAAATTCTCACGAAATAGTGCTACTGCCCTTCACCCTGCCGAAACTTACGCTTTAAAACATCTTTCCCGGCATTAATCAAATAAATAAAATGCTCAGATTTGCGGAAAAGCAAAAGAAAGACCACGTTTGGCACAACTATAGTTATCAAAATCTTTAATAAGAAAGCCATGATACTTTCGCTCTGAACCTGCATGACCGCCCATTTTGCGATAAATGCCGTCAGCATAAAAACAATGGCATAGCGGACATAATCAGAGAAAAATTTCGCCGGAGGCATTTTTAGGCCGAACTTATAATTAATGCGCGGTTCAAACCATGACAGCAAAAATATCCTGCTGCCTAACGTGCCAAGCAAAACGCCTAAGACTCCAAGCGGATTGACCAATAGAAGAGACAAGATGACGTTAAGGATCGCACCGAGGACCGGGCGGAGCCTGCCATACCGATAAAGGCCCATCGTATTGCGGTATGCCATCGTTGGCTGGTGTAAGCCAAAAAGAAATCCGCTTAAACTAATTGTTAAAACAATTTCTTCTCCAAACAAGTAAAATTCGCCAAAAACCAATTTAATAAATGGATTTAACAGATTGAAAAAAGCAATATTCGTAAAGCCATAAAGCCAAAAAGCAATAAACAAAAAGCTCCGGTAAATCCTTTCTCTTGTCCCGGTATCTGACAGGGCATTTAAATTCCCGATGCTGGCGGTTGCTGATTGGAAAACGGTTGAAAGCAGGCTGTTCACCCCTTTGGTAATCAGCAAATAATTGCTGTAAATCCCAACTGACGCAAAGCTGACAAAATATGAGATTATCATATTATCAAGCCCTGTGCCTAATAAAGAACCCGTTTTATAAAGAATCAGCGATTTTACATTTACTTTGATATCTTGTTTTGTCTCTTCCGGAAGCGGGGCAATATTTTTTTCTTTGATAATTGGATAAAGTTTTTCGGCCAGCCTTGAAATATATATGTTGCTCAAAATATTTATGATGATATTCATAAGGAAGTAAAGGATAAAATTCTGGAAGACAAGCAGAATAATGATTTGCGTGCCTGTCAGTAAAATACTGCTGGCAATATTTACCCTTGATATCAGATAATTGGCTTGTGACGCGCTGATTATTGAACGGCGGTATGCGAAAAAATATGATGAAACAGAGTTAATCAAAAACAAGAAAAAAATGAAATAGATATTTTCTGGGATGTCCGGTTCACGATTGATAATCATTTTAATAAATGGCATGAAGATAATGCCAATTGCGAATACAATCAGGGCAATTAACCGATATGCCCTTTTATATAAATACATCAGGGATTTTATTTTTTCATTATCACTGGTTGCCAGCGGTTTATAAAGGCTATAAATTATCGCCCCGCCAAAGCCTAATTCGGCCAGTGAAAGCACGGTTAATATAGAAGAAAAAAGACCGTTTAAGCTAAGGTATTCATTTCCCAGCGTGACAATCAATACTTTTCGGCTAAAAAAAGCCAAACCCAATGAAAGGACCTGGGCAAACAGGCCAGTCGTCAAGTTTTTTATGATATAATCAATTCGTGTCCGTTTCACTTACACCCTTTTCAAACCTCCCTGATACTTGAGGGGTTAATGCAAATGCGGTCTGCCCGGTTATTATATAACGCGGCAAAGTAACTAAAAGAGCTGTTCGCCAAAATCATTCCCTGGCACCTGCTCATCAAATCCATATCAATATAGCTTTTTTCGCCCTCATTTCCGGTGATAAAAATCAGCTTGCCTTTTGCTTTGTCAAGCCCAAGATTGCGAAAGTTGGCTTCACACCAGGGAATGTCATCAGAAAAAACAAGGTATGCCGCATTAGGAAGGGCCGCCGTCATATTCTCCATTGCTTCCTGATAAAATTGCTCCGGAAGATTATAGCCTAGCGTAATAAAGTCGCCGCGCCGGATATGAACTGATACACAGCGTTCTTTTTCTATCAATTCAGCATAAAGCAGGTTTACTTTATCATTTATCGGTGGGAAAACCAGTTCTTTCATTAGCGTTTCCCGGATTTTTAGAAACCAGTTTTTGTTTATCCAGTAGCCAAAATAATAAATATTTTCCGCCAAGCTGACGATGTCGGGGTGATATCCGTTTGATGGGACAAAATGAACCTCGCCGTCAAAAGAAAAATTATTCGTTTCGGCAACCATGACAATGTCAGAACCCATGTCTTTCATCTGCTGGCAAAGATCACCGCCCCCGCCTTTAGCCACACTTACCATATATTCCCAGACATCAGGCTCAAAATAATTACTAATCAAATTCGGCTTTACGCCAAAAACCCGCTCCAGTTCATAACCGTTATGTTCATGGACTTTAAAGAACTTCATATCGTCAAGATATATTACGTCCTGCGAATGAAGCTGAAAATAACGGTAAAATATATATTGGAATATTTGGTTGCCTAAGCCCCCGTTAAAATATTGAATTTTCATATCCACTCCATGTCATTGCGTCACCTGCGAGCCGTGTCATTGCGGCCTACGAGCCGCAATCTGCGCAATCCGCAATCTCCGCTAACCTTCTTTGCGCAGGGACAAAATCGCCGCATTTCCTATAGTACATCAAGGCAATGTCCTGATACTCTTTTTTATCACCTGCAGCTTGGCTTAATGCCATATTATCATAAATGACGGCAATTTGGTAGTATGGCAAAAATGTCGTAACGCCCTGCTGTTTTCCTTCCGGCATATTTATCACCTTAAGGAACTCTGCTAATGCCTTTAGCGGCTGGTTATTTTCGGCATAAATACGCCCCATCAAGTAAACAAAATCAGGGACTGCGGAAAATTCCGGATAAATTCCTTCGAAATTTAACGCTTCTTCATTCCGCTTAAGCTTTAATAATGATTGCCCATATGCCACCACCATGGTCTGGACATATTCAAGGGACGGCTCTAGGTCAAACGCTAAACCTTTGCCGAACCATTCACAGGCTTTTTCATATTCATCACCCATAACATAGGATTGGCCCAGCTGAAAATAATTATAAGCGTCCTGCGGGTCCTTTTCAAGGGCGGCCATCAGCAAATCGATGTTGCGTTTGTTTTTTGCGGAAATCTTGGAAGCAGAACCGACATATCCGGTATGATAAAGCTTTAAAGGGATATCGAAAGAGAATATTTCTTTCCCCTCTTTATAATTAAGCGGAACAACCTGCTCATGAATCGCGCCAGCAAAATGGTTATACTTTCGCGAATAAAGACGCACCAATTTTGTCGTATAGGTCCGTTTTCCTGTTTCGTCATTACCCTGCATTTCATTTTCGATGTCAAGAACGCCAACATAACGCGGGTACTGCCGGATCAAAGATAATATCTGCGGCAGTTTTATTGCGGTTATATATTCGTCACAATCGATGGCAAGAATCCAGTTATTTGTTGCCTTTGATGCCGCAAAATTCCGGGCCGCGCTAAAATCATCAACCCACTCAAAATCAAAAACTTTCGCATTATAAGAAGCAGCGATTTCTTTTGTTTTATCCGCTGAACCTGTATCAACCAAAATGACCTCAAAACCATATGGCTTAAGGCTCTCAAGACATCTTGGCAAATTCTCTTCTTCATCTTTTGCAATCATGCAGACGCTGACCGGGGGCATATTTTACCTTTCTTCACAAAGCAGAAATCATCCAATTTTTTTGTCTACAATATCAATCATTTTTTCCATCACAAGCGGATATGAATAACAGCGTTTCACTTTTTCATATCCGGCAATGGCGATTTTTTGCCTTGCCCTTTCGTTCCTCAAATAAAATCTGACCTTATCCTTAAGCTCATCCATGCTCTCATATAAAACAATTTCTTTATCGACAACAAATAAATCCGCCAACTCCCTTTGATAATTGCTTAGCATAAAGCCGCCGACACTCATCACGTCAAAAACCCTAAGCGGCGTTCCGGTTTCAATTGACCTTAAGGAAATATTTAGGTTAATTTTTGATAAATGGAAAACCTTTGGTGCTTCAAGATAAGGATCAACCGGCTTGTGGGCAATGACTTTCTTGGGTATTCCGCTTTTGCTCCCAGTATAAAGATGGACATCATACGTCTTTGCCAATTCCTTAAGCACCCTCACGCGGTCACGGTGGGTTATTTCGCGGGCCAAAATCGTTTCATAATAACGCCGATTGGGTATATTATAGCTTTTTTCTGCGTCAACATTTAATGCCATCATGATGTCAACTGTTTCTTTTGACAAGCGGTCAAAGATTGAACTGTCGCGCCGCCAATCACCAAGCATACTTTCAATGAAATGCTCCATGTCAGCCTTGACCTTCTCTTTTAACTCAGGGGACTCAAATTCGCTTTCGCGGATTTTCTTTAGGTACTTGGCATAATAACCAACATCATAGAGGCTGCCGACTAATGAAATATCGTGGCTATACTTTTTTTCATCTTCGGCCGTGATAATCAACCCTTGCATCCGGGAGACATTTCCGGCCAGATGCATATAATTTATGTGGGTATGCTGCTTGCCTTCTTCCTTTAAGCGTTCCATTTCTTTTTTGTCCATGCAAAAAGCATGGGTGGTCGGATATAGCGCAAACCAGCCGTTTAATTCCTTTAGCGGCGAATCATACGCCCATGCAATATAGGGAACATCTACCTCGTAGCAGGCTTGGGCAATTTCCGGTGAAAGGTCAAAGGTAATCACATAATCAACGCGGTGCTGTTTGAGCCGTTCGGCAAAATCGTCCTTGCTCCGCTCATCATAGTCCTGAATATGGACTTTGTTAAATTCAATACTAACCTCATGCCCTAGCTCAAGCAGCCCCCACGGGATATGCTGGCAATTCACGATGTCGGTATATACACATAAGAATCTTTTGACTTCCGGGAAAAAATCCGGATAAGCCGCCAGCAACTTCCGGCGGCAAGACTCATAAAAAGCGCTGATTTCCTGAATCCCATTGTCATGGATATACCACGAACTGGGTTGCCCTGGGACAACAATGCGCATTCCCTGACGCCGAAATTCAAGGCATTGCGAAACATCATAAAAATCCCAGCCGTCAAAAATATCCTCCCGCCAAGGGATATCATACTGCGTAATCATTATCATGCCGTCAATTGCTTCAACATCATGTAAACCGTCAGTTATGACATTGATTTTTAGTTCTTCTTTGGCGGCTTTTTGCTTTTCAAGTTGGTAAATATTTCCAATTAGAGTGCCATCTTTTATTACCCCAGTACTAGGGAGCTTTGACGTGCCAGTAAGGCCGATTAGCCCAATTGCCGGATCGGACGCAAATATGTTAATTATATCAAATAGTAAATCGCGGTTGCGGATAAAGATATCTTGGTGCAGATAGATCTTATATTTTGCGTCAGAGGCTTTCATTCCCTCATTGTAACCGGAAGCCATCGAATGCGCATCAGGGATTATCAAGGTATCAACCTCGTAACCATCCGGAATGTTTAATAGGCATAAATAATTAAAGCATTCCTGCAAATAGTAGTCATCGTTGCTGCACATGATAAAAGCAAATTTGTTTTCCATTACACACCCCCTGCATTCTTAAAGCTTAAGCATAACTATTAGTTATTTCATTTATCCGGCTGACTATTTTATCCCCGTTTTCGGCTTCTCTTTCCAAAAATGCTTGAAAAGCAGTCTGGCTTAATTGCATTTCGGAAATGTTGTTAAGCCCGGCAAGGCATAGTTCCGGCGGCAAGTCATTTTCCAAGCGGAAAAAGGCGTGGCGGATCAGCTTTGCTTTAGTTATTACTTCCTCGACACTCCTTATTCCAGCAAAAATATGATGCTCGCCTTTTGCCGTCTCGTCCATCCATATTTCTTGAAACCATTTCGTTAAACGGAGTCCGTCATCTCTCTTAAATAAAACGTCCCACGTTTGATTCAACAAAACTATTGATTTCACAATCGAATCACGGTCGCCGTTTGCTAGCAGGGAATCAAGCTCGCTTTTCACTCTATCAATGTGGTTTTTAACTTCTTGCTCTTTCATAAAATAATCCTAAACACCAATAGTATCCTTGCGGATACTATTGGCTGCGGAGTTATCCGCTTGCATTATGTTTATTTTTATTATCCAAGTAAGGATAATACACCCTGGTTCGCTTGGTTCGCTTGCGCTAACATCGCTTGGCCGGCTTGGGCAAGGATATTATTATTGGCAAATTTTACCATTTCTAGTGCCATATCAGTATCACGGATAGCTGATTCGGCGGCAGTCGTATTTTCAACGACATTTTTCAAGTTGGCAACTGTATGTTCAAGCCTGTTCTGGACTGCACCCAAGTCTGAACGCTGGGTTGATATTTCTTTTAAAGCCCATTTGATTGTTGAGACCGTTGCTTGGAAATTCGTAAAGGTTTCGCTGCCAGTTGATGTAACATTTAATACACCTTCTTCGTTTCCGTCAACAGTAACTAATGTTACTCCGTAATCAGACGCTCCGGCAGTTATGCTTTGCCAATCCATCTTGGTAATCGTAATTGCGATTTGGTTTTCATGGGTTGCTTCTGATCCAACTTGCAGTCTTTTCCCGGGGGAGAACGAGCCATCAAGCAATTTTTGTTCATTAAAAGTCGTTGTTTCTGCGACCCGGTCAATTTCGACCTTTAAGGCATTTAATTCTGACTGGATATAACCGCGGTCTACTGTTTGCAAGGTTTCATTACCTGCTTTTACTGCCAGCTCATTCATGCGTTGCAGCATTGAATGGACTTCGTTTAATGCACCCTCTGCTGTCTGGACGCAGGATATTCCGTCTTGGGCGTTATAAGTAGCTTGGGTAAGCCCGCGGATCTGGCGGCGCATTTTTTCTGAAATGGCCAGCCCTGCGGCATCATCGGCGGCGCGGTTGATTTTGTAGCCCGATGAAAGCTTTTCGGTTGATTTTGCTTGCGATGCGGTCGTTATTGCCAGCATCCTATTTGAATTCATTGCGGTTAAGTTGTGTTGTACTACCATAATTATTCCTCCTTGAAGCAGATGCGCTTTGCGCTATCTTTCCTTTAATTGGTGTGTTATTGTTTACTTGGTTTAATCAATTTCTGCATTTTTGCTCAATCTTACAGTGGGCCGGCGTTTTGCGGGCCAAATAGTTTACGTTATAAATCTCCTTATTATTTGATATTTTGGTTGATATTCCTAGCACGTTATTCTTGTGCTTTTAACCGGTTTGACAAGTAATCCTTTACTTAAATATTATATCGGAACTAATTGAAAATACTTTAGCTTTTTTATGAATATTTTTTTATCCACGAAAAAAAGGTGACGCGCAGCCGCGTCACCTTAAGAGAATGCCAACGCTCAAAAGCGCGTTGGCACTCTCATTAAAATGTATACACATCTGCCTATTTCTCTATAATACGAAAAAGAGGCTGAAAATCAGCCTCTTTCGCTCTAGGAGTAATCTTCGTTTTGAACTCAAACTATTACGCCAATAATGCAAGTACGCCTTGGTTAGCTTGGTTAGCTTGTGCCAACATCGCCTGACCGGCTTGGGAGAGAATGTTATTGTTCGAGAAACGAACCATTTCACTTGCCATGTCAGTATCACGGATTGCGGATTCAGCTGCGGTGGTGTTCTCAACAACGTTTTTCAAGTTAGCTACTGTGTGTTCCAAACGGTTTTGGATTGCGCCCATGTCCGAACGTTGCGTTGAGACATTTTCGAGAGCCGTTTTGATAATGCTGACAGCTCCCCCGACCACACTGTAATCGTCTGATGTTACGTTGATTGTGCCGCTTGCCGAAATCTTTGCCCAGCTCATTTCGCTGATCTTGATGTCGATTTGGTTGGCAGAGCCTACTTCAGCACCGACCTGAATCTTCTTGCCGTCTTCAAAGCCACCATTTAATAAATTCATTTCATTAAAAGTGGTGGTTGCGGCTACGCGGTCGATTTCTGTTACTAAGGCGTTAATTTCTGACTGAATGTAGTTCCTGTCGATGGTTTGGTTTGTCTGATTGCCAGCTTTGATAGCAAGTTCATTCATGCGTTGAAGCATTGCGTGAACTTCGTTCAAAGCACCTTCAGCGGTTTGCAGGGCGGAAATTCCATCCTGGGCATTCGCTGTTGCTTGGGTCAGACCCCGGATTTGACGTCTCATTTTTTCTGAGATGGCAAGACCGGCGGCGTCGTCAGCTGCGCGGTTAATCTTGTAACCCGATGACAGTTTCTCAGTTGACTTTGCCTGAGCTGACGTGGTGACACTCAACATTCTGTTTGAGTTCATTGCGGTAAGATTGTTTTGTACTACCATAATTTTTCCTCCTTGAAGTTTTGCCCCATATCCTTATGGGAAATCGGCTAAATCAGCCATGTAACTATATAAAAAGGTTTTCACCCAGTTACCAAAACTAAAATCGCCATGAACATCCATAAACACTAGATGCGCATAACGATCGAATTGGAGTCAATATCTTACCTGTTGCTTTTGTTGTTGCATCCTTGCGATAAATATTTAGTTAATTATGATTAAGATATCCATATCTTAAATCCATAAGCTGGGAAGGTGGGCGGCCACTTGAGAGGTCATGGCCGCCCTAATCTTACCGGGTCATACTAAAGTATGACTTATAATATAACCTTTATAATAAGGCTAGTACACCTTGGTTAGCTTGGTTAGCTTGTGCTAACATTGCCTGGCCGGCCTGGGCGAGAATGTTGTTGTTCGAGAATCTGACCATCTCGCTTGCCATGTCGGTGTCACGGATTGCTGACTCGGCGGCAGAGGTGTTTTCGACAACGTTCTTCAAGTTGTTGACGGTGTGCTCTAAGCGGTTCTGGACAGCACCCATGTCGGAACGCATTGTTGATACTTCTTGCAGGGCCGCTTTGATGACTGATACAGTCGTCCGGAAGAACTCATAATCCGTGGTGGCGATGTCAAGGGTTGATGCTCCGCCAGTTACGCCAAATGCGGTTGAGCCAGCGGTGATTGATTCCCAGTCCATGCTCCTGATGGTGATGGAGATCTGGTTGGCGCTTTGTACTTCCGAGCCAACTTGGATTTTCTTTCCGTCAGCAAAGCTTCCGTCAAGCAGTTTCTGCTCATTGAAGGTTGTGGTTTCGGAAACGCGGTTTATCTCGACTCTTAAGGCATTAAGTTCGGATTGGATGTAATTCCTGTCAACCGACTCTAATGTCTGGTTGCCGGCTTTGATGGCAAGCTCGTTCATGCGTTGGAGCATTGAGTGAACTTCGTTCAAAGCGCCTTCTGCGGTTTGCAGACAAGATATTCCGTCTTGGGCATTGGCTGTTGCTTGGGTAAGTCCGCGGATTTGACGTCTCATTTTTTCTGAGATGGCGAGACCTGCTGCATCGTCAGCTGCACGGTTAATTTTGTAACCAGATGAAAGCTTTTCAGTTGACTTTGCTTGAGATGCTGTCGTGACGCTGAGCATCCTGTTTGAATTCATAGCGGTAAGATTGTTTTGTACTACCATATTATATTCCTCCTTGAATATGTGTCCCTTGGCAGCCTATCTGCTAGGGCAACCGCATCCGTGCGGTTTTGTTTCTGTGTAATATATATCGGACCATTTTTGAAATACTTTAGCTTTATTTAAAAATTTTTTTAAATAAAATTTGGCAAAGAACCGATCCGTTTTCTTTACCTTAATGGCGCCTACCTATCGGGGGCTTAGAAGCCCCCGGTAAGTATGTCCGCCTGACTATTTAGCCAAGTAATGCCAGTACACCTTGGTTAGCTTGGTTGGCTTGGGACAACATAGCTTGGCCAGCTTGGGCAAGAATGTTATTGTTTGAGAAGCTTACCATTTCTAATGCCATGTCAGTATCGCGGATTTGCGATTCAGCTGCGCTGGTATTCTCAACAACATTCTTTAGGTTGTTTACAGTATGTTCTAATCTGTTTTGGACTGCACCCATGTCCGAACGCATTGTGGAGACTGTTTTTAATGCCCACTTAATGCTGGAAACGGTCGCCCTGATGTCGTCATATACCGATGCTTCTGTGCCTGATACTTTTAAAATGCCTTCTTGGCTGCTTGTTACGCCTGGGTCAGTGCTAGATACCAGAATGCCGTTATAGTCCCCGGCTCCTTCGGTGATTGCCGCCCAGCTCATGTGACTGATTGTAATCGTAATCTGGTTGGCTTCTTGGATTTCCGCACCAACTTGGATTTTTTTCCCATCGGAGAAGCTGCCGTCAAGCAATTTTTGCTCGTTAAAAGTAGTAGTTTCTGCAACACGGTCTATCTCTACACGCAAAGCCGTAAGTTCTGACTGGATATAATTACGGTCAACTGACTGCAAGGTTTCATTTCCGGCTTTGATTGCAAGCTCATTCATGCGTTGAAGCATTGAATGGACTTCGTTCAATGCGCCTTCAGCGGTTTGCAGACAAGAAATTCCATCTTGGGCATTCGCGGTGGCCTGGGTTAATCCTCTTATTTGACGTCTCATTTTTTCTGAGATCGCCAGACCGGCAGCGTCGTCAGCAGCGCGGTTAATTTTGTAACCGGACGACAGTTTTTCGGTCGATTTTGCTTGTGATGCTGTTGTAACGCTCAGCATCCGATTAGAATTCATAGCTGTAAGATTGTTTTGTACTACCATAATATATTCCTCCTTGAATATGTTGTGTCGCATCCTTGCGATAATATTTGGTTTACAAGATATATATCGGCTTGTTTTGGGAATACTTTATAAAAAAATTGTATTTTTCCCAATAAAAAAAGGACTGCCCTAAGCAGTCCCTTTTTTATTTTTTTTACTACGGTTTCGCTATGCTTTTTACAGTAATGCCAAGACACCTTGGTTAGCTTGGTTCGCTTGTGCAAGCATTGCCTGGCCGGCCTGGGCGAGAATGTTGTTGTTCGAGAATCTGACCATCTCGCTTGCCATGTCGGTGTCACGGATTGCTGACTCGGCGGCAGAGGTGTTTTCGACAACGTTCTTCAAGTTGTTGACGGTGTGCTCTAAGCGGTTCTGGACAGCACCCATGTCGGAACGCATTGTTGATACTTCTTGCAGGGCCGCTTTGATGACTGATACAGTCGTCCGGAAGAACTCATAATCCGTGGTGGCGATGTCAAGGGTTGATGCTCCGCCAGTTACGCCAAATGCGGTTGAGCCAGCGGTGATTGATTCCCAGTCCATGCTCCTGATGGTGATGGAGATCTGGTTGGCGCTTTGTACTTCCGAGCCAACTTGGATTTTCTTTCCGTCAGCAAAGCTTCCGTCAAGCAGTTTCTGCTCATTGAAGGTTGTGGTTTCGGAAACGCGGTTTATCTCGACTCTTAAGGCATTAAGTTCGGATTGGATGTAATTCCTGTCAACCGACTCTAATGTCTGGTTGCCGGCTTTGATGGCAAGCTCGTTCATGCGTTGGAGCATTGAGTGAACTTCGTTCAAAGCGCCTTCTGCGGTTTGCAGACAAGATATTCCGTCTTGGGCATTGGCTGTTGCTTGGGTAAGTCCGCGGATTTGACGTCTCATTTTTTCTGAGATGGCGAGACCTGCTGCATCGTCAGCTGCACGGTTAATTTTGTAACCAGATGAAAGCTTTTCAGTTGACTTTGCTTGAGATGCTGTCGTGACGCTGAGCATCCTGTTTGAATTCATAGCGGTAAGATTGTTTTGTACTACCATATTATATTCCTCCTTGAATATCCTCTCGGCTTAGGGTATTTGCTTTAAGCCGGAATACCGCATCCATGCGGCGATAGTGGTTTGTAATTAATATATCGGATTGATTTTCAAAAACTTTAGAGGCAAATTAAAAAATTTCAATAATTATTTGCGAAAATTATTTAAAAGTAATTTGCAAAAATTACTTAAAAGTAGTTTGTAAAAACTACTTTTAAAAAATTTTATTTTTTTGTGTCCATAAAGCGCGGAGCAACCTCTTGGTTTGTCATCCGGTTCATGAAATCATAGGTTGACTTCGCCCTTATCCGTTCCGTCCTAATGTCATCGTGGCTTTTTTTAAAGTATTTATCCACTAATGCTTTGTTGCGGACTTCTTGGGCTTGAATCGAAACGCTTAATTCCGTAATTTCAGAAATCAAAATTTTAAAGCCTTCGATTTCTAATTTGAACTTATCCTTATTGGCTAAAAGATTATCCTTAATCCGGTCATAAACGGTTTCAAAGCCGCTGTCCAGTTTGTTAAGATCATCAATCAACCCGGTTTTTTTATCAACAATCGCTTCAAAATCATCAAAAGAAACCTGCTCCGCTTTTAAAGCGTTTTCTTGGTTTAGGTTTTCCGCTTCGATTTGATTTAAAATGCCTTTTTTCTTCGTTAAACTGTCTTTGAGTATTTGCAATTCAATCATTTTACACCTCATGCCATTTCACAAGCGGAGCTTGTGAAACTGCAAAAAACTTTAGTTTTTTATAAAAAGTGAAAATTTTAATTTTCACACTACACCTCTGCCATTTCACAAGCTAAGCTTGTGAATAAAATTCCTTCCTCAACGGGCATTTTTCATTACTTCTTTCCACGTATCGCGCATTGTCCGAAGATGAGTCACGATTTCCTCAACAATCAAAGCATCTTTGCTGACATTGGCGTCAATGATCCGCTCTTGGAGATAAGCATAGACGCGGTCAAAATCCTGCGCCACCGGATATTTCATATCAAGGGTGGCGCGGAAATTGTCTACAATTCGCTGGACTTTGATGATATTGGTATGGGCTTTTTGAATATCCTTATGCTCAATCGCCGAAATGGCAATATTGCCAAACTTGATTGCCCCTTCATATAGCATTAATACCAATTCCGCTGGTGAAGCGGTTAAAATCTTTGAGTTGTTATACTGGGCATATGCGTTCATCATTGCCATTTATATATCCACGCTCCTTTCAAAGTCTGGAGCACCCCGAATCACGATTCGGGTTGTCTCCCTCGTTAGATATTCGTAGTCTGCTAAAACTATTTACATTAGCGTCCGCCCATCGACATCCCTAGCAGGCCGGAAATTGCGCTTTGGCTTGATTGCATTTTCGCAAGAGCCACTTCCATCCGTGAGAATTGCTTGTAATACTTATCTTCTAAATCTTTTAGCCTTGCTTCCTGCCTGGCAATTGAATCATTAAGGGAAGCATACTCCCGCTGTAACTGCTTATCATTATAAATTGTATTAACACTCTTAAACTGGTCACTGCGCTCAAGCAAAATCTTATCCATTGCAGTATAAAGATTCCGTGACAGGGCAGTAAAGAAATCGGTGACCTGCCTTGGATCGTTGGCGATCATTTCCCGCAATTTGTCTGCCTTTCCTGACGTATGGGCGCTATCATCATCGCCGTCAATGAACAGGGCATTTTTCTCGTTAAGGGGGGCAAGGAAGAAATCAAGGGCCCCAATGCCAAAGTTCGATAAGTATAATGTCTTGTCACCCAGTTCCACTCCTCCCATCATTGCTTCTTTCATTTTGCTTGAGATATTAAAGAGTGAATTATCACGGCGGAGCAGGGATTCTTTAATCTTCTTTTCCCAGTCTTCGATTTCCCGCTCACTCATCGCTTCTTTTTCTTCATCAGTTAAGGGTTTGTAGTCCCTGGCCGATGGAGCGTTATAAAGACGGTCCATCTCATTTATCAAAGCATTATATTCTTTAAGGAAATCCTTAATCATATCATAAATGCCTTGGGTATCGTCTTCCGTGGTGATGGAAATAGTCTCGCCCGGTTCTGTTACTTGGTTTGCGGTGATGGTAAGGCCATTGATATTAAAAACATTGGTGCTGTTCGTGAACTTCGCGCCGTTTAATAAAATCTCGGCATCTTCGCCGTGAATCCGGCTTGCACCGTTTAAGCCAATTTGGTTGCCGGTCAGGGTAAGGGCATGGTTGGCAAAAGCAATATCGGTATCTATTTTGCTCTCGGCTTGTAATTGGCGGCTGTCGTCATCATCAGCAATGTCCTGCAACTCTTCAATAGATAATAATAATTCTTCTTTTTTTTCATGATCTTTCATAAAATCGGGTCCAGTATAATCATTGTAACCCATAGCTTCAATTTGGCCATTGACATCGGCGATTTCATCTTCTAGTGCTTTGATGTTTAACTCATGTGCTTCTTTGTCTTCATCGCTTAAGCCTGTAATATCTTCAGCTTTTAAATTTACAAGTTCCTCTTGCTTAGCCTCAATGATTGATATTTTTTCATTTACAAAAGCTTGTATTTCGAAAAAAACTTGTGCGTTAGAAAGCCCATCATAATTACCTGCCGGATTATTTTGATTAAGCCATTCTCTATGGGCATTAACTTTTTTATCAATGCTTTCTTCTAGTGCTGTTAATGATTCTTTGGCAGATTTTAGAGCCGCTTCGCTAGCTTCTAGCATTTTCTCCATCTCTGCTTCAAGAAGGGCTTGGTATTCCGCAGTAAAAGTCGTCCCGTCAGCTTCGAATTTCTGTACCGCTGCCAAGCTTTCATAATCACTGCTTTCAAAGACATTAATACCCAGCGCGTTAAGAGCCGAGAAACCATTTTCATTATTTGCAACGAGCGTAAAATCATTTGCTGCCCCCATTGTCTGGGAACTGATAAAGAAACGGCCGTTGCCCTCATCAAAGTTGGCATTTAGGCCAGCGCTCCGGAATTGCTGAATAAGGTCTTGAACCTTGGTTTCGCCGTTAAGGTTGATTTGCCTTTCATTGCCGTTTACTTTGACGGTAAAACTCGTATCGCCGCCGTCAAAATTCATGATTTCAGATAGCTTTGTCTCTGATGTAATCGCCGCTCCGTCTAGTTTTTTGATTTGCGCACCCGTCAGGATTCCGGTTTTGGCCAGTTTGTTAATCTGCAAATTCTGGACGCCATTAACCGCGTTGCCGCCTGTGACAACACTTGCTTTATTATTTGATACCCGGCTTAATTTTTTCGCATAAGCGTCAGAAAAACGCATTTTGCCCAAAGTGCCATTAAATAGCTTAAGCGCCCGGTTGTTCAAGTCTTTCCAAGCGTCCTGCTTCCATTGGATTGAGGTTTGGTTTTGCTTGATGGTATCAACCTTTGCTCTTTGCCCGCGTACCAATTCTTGGATAATCCGATCGGTATCTAATCCTGAGTTCATTCCTGTTATTCTAATCATCTTTTTACCTTTTCCCTTTCAATGCCGTGAATGAAATTGCTATGTTCTTCCAATGCCTGAATGCAATTCTTTCAACCTAGCGCCTTTCATCTACCAACAGCCCCGCGAGTTCCCATGCCTTGGCAATCATGTCGAGTGTCTTTTCGGGCGGGAGTTCTTTAATCAGCTCTTTGGTGTCTTTGTCAACGATTTTGATCGTCACGCGGTTAGTCTTTTCGTGGACGCCAAAAACTGCCTCCGAATGTGCCATGTTTTTATTAAGTGTATCGACTGCCTTTTTAATTTGATCAGCGGAAATCATTTCCTGATCTTTTGTGTTTCCGTTCTGGCCTTGGCCAGCCTTGTCGTTATTTTGGCTATTGTTTTCGGGCTTCGCAACCGTAATCGTCGTGCTGTCAATAAAAGCACTCGGATCAACTGTAACCGGATTGCTTTTTTCTGTTGTCGGCACTGGCGTCATCTGCCGTTGAATGGGTTGTGCATTTAAAGTCATGATGCTTCCAATTGGTTCCATTTTATCACCTCCATGTGAAATTTGATACAACAAAGTTTTTTTGAGCCTAATTTTATGTCAATTCTGCTAAAAAAGACCTAGATAGTTTACGTCTATGGTAATTATATCGGAATAAATGAGGAAATATTTAGAGGAAAATGCAAAAAAATTAAAAGCATAATAAATTTTATGTAAAAGGACATTCTAAGCGATGTCAAAATGCCATCACTAAGCGATGATCAGGTCATTTCACTAAATGCCAAAGGCCATTGCTTTCCCAATGGCCATCATCTACAAATCACCCCATTTTTATCCGAACAAATTTTTAAGGGCTTTCATGCCTTCGGCACTGGTTGCTTCTTTATTGGCATTCTGGATGTCGAGATATACTTCTTTTCTGTAAACAGGAATTTCCTTTGGGGCGGCAATGCCAATCTTTACCTGTTCACCCCTAATTTCCAGTATCGTCACTTCGATATTGTTGTTTATCATGATTGCTTCGTTTTTTCTGCGCGATAAAGCTAACATTTATTCACCCCCTTCTTTCATTGCGGCGTTTAGGATGTCATAAATCGGAAATTTTATTTCGTATTGCTTATCTTCCAATATGACCTGACACGCCTTCCTAGTTGCCGAATTGACAACGATAGGGCCTTTTAAGTTAACTGACATGGTCTTGATATCTTTGGGAACGGTGAGCGTAACAAGGATCAGCATTTCATTATCGGCAAGCTGTCCGATTGGTCCAAACACATCGTCATCAATCACCGGATTGTAATCAGGGGCGATAATAAGAGGGTCCATCACCGGCATAGCAAATGCGGCTTCTTGGATTGACTGGAGCCAATGGACATTTCCGGTCCCTTGTTCGTCATCGTGGACGAGGGCAAAATCGGTCAAATCGGGAAAGCCGATGATCCCGGCGGGAAAGTGGATGCTCTTTCCGTCATCGATTTCGATTTCGCCAAAATTTTTTGTTGCGATTATCATTTTTTTCTCCTTTACTATAAATCCATGCTTATGCACTAAGCTGCTTCGATAGCAGCTTTCGATAGCAGCTTTCAATGATATACGAGTTGCTCCGCACTTCGTGCTTTCGCAACTCTACAAAAATTCGAACTCCGCCCTAAGCGGGCTGCTTTCTCATTTTTGTTCGGGTCCCAAAGCCATAATTCTTCATGCAAGCATGAAAATTATGGCTTTTTGGACCCTATATCATATGAAATTCATAAGTGATGTCTGCATAATCTTTCCGGTTGCCATCAAGGCAGCGTTATATGATAATTCCGTGCTGGTCAGCTTAATTGCCACTTCTGCGATATCAATATCTTCATTTTCTGACCGGAGGACCTCAAAAGTCGTCTTCTGCGACAACAAGCGGTTGCTTATCAAATCAAGGCGGGCGCTTCTTGTTCCTGAATCGGTGACAGCAACATTGATATCATCTAAAGCCTTTTGCATGACTGTAATCGAATCTTCAAACATCTGGTGGACGTTATTGCGGATAAAATCGTAGGCTTTCTGTGCCGCGTCAAGCTGTTTCTGCGCCAGCGTATACTCTGGAGTTCCTTCGCTTAAGCCCCCGATGACTCCCCTCATGTCCTCAACAATCCTCTGAATCTCAAGAAGCTCCCTTACTGCTTTGTCAAGATCATCAACATTACGTTTCATTGTATGCTGGAAAACATCTTCGGCTAAAGTATTAATTCTGATTCTTTGATTATATCCTACATCATATTCGATGATTTGTCCATTGCTATCGCCATTTAAATATTCCGGATTGTAATCAATGACTTCCGTTGAGCCGTCATCTTTGGTTTCGGTCGAAATACAAGCAAAATAATGTTCCGGGCGAAGATCGCCTTCTTTCCAGTCATCTTTTTCATAAGTGACGCGGATTTCCGTGTCCGGATTAACCGCAGTCCTAAGTGCCTGGTATGTCACATCAGAAAATAAAAGCTCGCCTGTTTCGGGGATAAAGACCACGCCGCCGCTTCCGGCTTCATTCCATGCTTTAACCGTCTGATAAGGGTCGGGTGAATCCGCTGCCGACACCACGGTTGGCATAATGCTTACGGTATCATATTCTATGACCGGGGCTACATCATCCCTAATGTCATCATAAGCAAGCCGTAAACGCCAGATATTAGCATTGCTGATATCCTGTTCGGTAAGGGCGGGGAAATCCAGATAATTGCTTTTGCTTAGATTGGCCAGATCTTCTAAATCAGTATAATTAAGCTGGTCAAATGATTTTAGGTCAAGCTGTTCCGTAATTTCATAATTGAGATTTTGCTCCAAAACATCCTTGGTAAAGCTAAGGGGCGTATCTGTCCGATAACCAGTAAAAATATAACGCCCGGCATAGTCTACGTTTGCGGTGGCATAAACCTCATCGCGCAATGATTTGATCTGCTCCATCAGAATATTAATATCAGTTGGAGTCAAATCCTTGTTGGCAGCCTTTTGCATTTGCTTAATCAGGCCATTGCCGCCGCCGATAATCTCACTTGCTGTACTAAGGGCATCCTCAGTAACAGTAAGCCACGCATCGGCATCTTTTGCGTTCCTGTCATTGTATTGGGTAAGCTCCGAGACACTTGTACGCAGGCGCAAAGCGCGGATCGCGACAATCGGATCATCTGACGGACGTGTCAGTTTCTTTTGGGTTGACATCATTGTGCTAAGCTTATCTTGCAAAATCTTGTTGTTGTTGATATTATACAGAGAATTATTCTGCATTATCTTGTTGGTCATTCTCATGGGAATACCTGCCTTTCAAGCGGTTTATCCAGCTATGCTGAAACGCTATCGGGCATCCGTGCCTAAATCATTCGCATCCTGCTATTTTATATATCGGATAATTTATTAATAATATTAGAAGAAAGCAATTACACAATTACATGAACATATTAAAAGCTTTGCTTCCATTTCTAAACCCCGGTCTGCAAAATCAAGCGATTATAAATCTCGGTCAGCGTCTGGATCATGCGCGAGGATAAATGGTACGCATTCTGGAATTTGACCAGATTCATCGCTTCCTCATCTTCATCAACGCCGGATATTGAGCTTCTCTGGTTGTCAATCGCCGTCGCCATGCCCCGAAAAGTATTATGGAAAGTATTCGCGTTGCTTGCATTTAGGGCAACATCACCAAGCAGCATTTCCAGGAAATCCTTTGCCGTCCCATTGCGGAAGCTGAACATCTCTTTGCTGTTTAGAAGCTGGTAGACCTTGTGGGCCTGCTCGCTTTGCTCGTTTCCTGCCGATGATTCGCTTTTTGCTCCCAAAAGATCCGCATTTTGCATAAGCGCATCGTTTATCGCAATATTTCCCGCCGTTATTACATAAAGCCCGCTGCCATATGAAGCCAGCAACTCCGTTGCGCTATATTGCTGTCCGCCCCGGGCCCCGCTGCTGATAGAGCCGCTAAACAAAATCGCGCCGGGATCACCTTGGTTGTCAAAACCGTTGGCAGTAAAAATATAATATCTTCCATCTTCACCAAGCACTCCATTGTCGGGCATTGCCGCCGGGGGCTGGACATCTGACAAAGCATATTCGCCGTGGAAAATCTCGTTTACTTTTTCCGCAAAACCACGAAGCCAAGCATTCATCTGGGTCATATAATAAGGAATGCCTTGATATTCAACTGACCTGCCAATTAGGACATCATTACCGATTCTGGAAGCATTGATAATTTCATCACTTTTTTCATTGTCCATGATAAAATTATATTGAGCGACTCCGTCAACGACTTCATATTTCCAATCCTGGAAATAATAAAGCTGGCCGCCGATGACCATTTGCCCGCCTGTATCAGAAAGATTGCAAAGCTTCATGTCCATTAAATTAACATCGCTGACCGCAACTGTAATCGAAGAAGTCAGCTGGCCATTATAAACAACCGTATCAACGTCCCTTAATCTTCCATTAAAATGGAAACCGTTATTGCCGTCCCTCATTTCGACCAAGCCCCGGAGCTTACCGCTCATTGAAGCACTTTGCAAGCCAAAATCATTGCCGTTTGCCCATTTGATGTCAAAAAGCCCATCGATGTCAGTCTGGTTCACTTTTTCATTCGGTTTTCTTGATGTGCATTCTAACTGGTTAAACTCGCCGCCATTGCTAAGGATTTGGCCGCCATTAATTGAGACGATATACATTGTCGCCCCGGTATGCCTGTCAGGGTCATTAACATCAGTAACCGGATATTCATCTACTTTTACGTCAACAAGCAAGGATAAATTGTCGATTAGTTTTTCCCGCTGGTCACGCAGTTCATTGGCGACAGTCCCGCTCATTTCAATGACATTAATCTGCTTGTGCAAAATAGCCAGCTTTTCGGCAATTGCGTTAATCTCATCAACCGTTTGCTTGATTTCGAGATTGAGGTCATTTTGCATTTCCCTGAGATTTCCATACATATTATTAAAATAATCGGTCATTGCTTTCATTGATGAAATATAGGCGGTTTTTGTTGAAGTAGAGCTAGCATCCTTTGTGACTTCCTGGAGTGCCATTGCCATCCGGTTAAAAAGGGTATTAAAGCCCGATAAGTTGTCGTCAATGAAATAATCCTCAAGTGTCTGCATATAATACTGCTGGACCTCGTATTTGCCTAACCTGTTTTGGTTATTCCAGTATTTTACATCGTAAAAATTGCTCCGGATTCGTTCTATTGCAATGACATTAACCCCTGCCCCGGCGCAGCCGTAAGTTGCAAAGGTCCTTAAAGGGTCGCTGGCTTCCTGGACCACCTTCTGGCGGCTATAACCAACGGTCTGGGTATTTGCGATATTGTTTGCCGTGGTATTAAGGGCGGCATTGGCACTCCTTAGGCCGCTTCCAGCCACGTATAATCCAAAAAATTGTGACGGCATAGTACTCCTCGTATTATATAGTAGTAGTGTTTATTGTCCCTCTCCAAGGACAGTATGTTATACTCTTACAGACGCTGTGGATCAGTATAGTTCTCCTAACGCTTTGACGTTTTCAGAAAGGCTA
>Ga0099364_10000759_pt1 | contig 54855 bp, 37 predicted proteins | sample TergutTh196P3_FD_73070 | JGI IMG/M metagenome (GOLD analysis project Ga0099364, IMG submission 73070) | Microcerotermes parvus P3 segment gut microbial communities from Pointe-Noire, Republic of the Congo - Th196 P3 | ecosystem: Host-associated > Arthropoda: Insects > Digestive system > Gut ... | reverse complement strand
CTCACTACTCATTACTCATTACTCACTACTCATTACTCACTACTCATTACTCACTACTCATTACTCACTACTCATTACTCACTACTCATTACTCACTACTCAAAAAACCTTATACTCCGTTATCTGCCTAACCTCATCGTCAATAACCATCGCTAAACAAATAGCATCGGGATAAGGTTTTGCATAATTATTATCAATTATTTGCTTGCACGCTTCTTCTACTTTATCTGCAACACTTTCGCCTTTGTATGCTACTTTCAGTTCCATTACCCATGTTTTTTTCATGTAGTTAACAACAATATCGGGACGTCCTAAGTTGGTGTGCATCTCGGCAATAACAACAACGCCGCAGCCACGCAAAAAAGAAAGGATATTGGAACGGTAGAGCCATTCCTGAACAGAAAAATTATAATTGTTAAAGAGAACAGACTGTTGTGCAGCTTTATTAAAATCATCGAAAGGAATACTTGCTAACAGACGATTGAAAACAGATATAACTAATTCGGCCATTCTTCTTTCCAACGCAATTAAAAAGTCGTTTCTGCAATAAGTAAAATCGTCAGGTTGGTTTTCCATAATATATTCCGATACCAATGCGGACAAGGCATTCAGCACTTCAGTATTAGGATAGTCCAAAACAAGTTTATCTTCTGCATTTTTGCGTAAACTCAAATATCCGGTTTGAAAAAGAAAACTTTCGGGTATTGCCTTTTCTATTTCGGTGGAATGATACAAAAAATTGTCTGTTGCGGGGAAATTACGAAACTGCTCAACTGATAATTTATTAGTTTTTAAATACTCAACAAACATTGAAGACGTTCCGCTTTCTATCCAATAATTAAAGAAGTATTTGTTGAAAAAAAAGTTTAAAGTAGAAAATGGATTATACAAGCGATGTTGTCCACCTTTATCAAAACAAAATCCATTGTAATATTTTTTCATTTTTTTGAGCAAATCTTCGTTAGATAATTTCAATTTTTTTGCCGTTTCGTCAATATATTCAGGAAAATAATTAATAATTTCCTCTTCTGAAAGTCCGCAAATATTTCCATATTCTTCGTTCAGTGAAATATCAACGAGGTTATTTAATGTGGAAAAGACACCCATTTTTGTATATTTGGAAATGCCTGTGATGAAAATAAAGGATAAATATTTATCGTATGCTTTAATTTGTGAGTAATAGCCTCTTAAAAGTTTACGAACTTCGTTTGCCATCTCGGGGTCGTTTACGAAATCGGTATATGGCTTGTCGTATTCGTCGAGCAAAAAAACTACTTTTGAGTTGTATTTTTCGGAAGTAGATATTATCAACTCTCTTAACAAATCACCGCATTTTTTTTTGTTTGACAATTTGATTTTCAAACTCTTTGCAACATCTTTTGTATTGTTGATTATTGATTCTTCAATATCTTCAATTGTTTTGTGCGTAGATACAGCACTCATATCTAACCAAATTATTGGACTTGGCTTAAAATCAGGTCTATCAAAAAACTTTTCTGCATAAAGCCCCTTAAAAAGGTCTTTTCTGCCCGAAAACAACGCTTCAAAGGTAGAAATAGTGAGAGATTTACCAAAACGACGCGGACGAGCAAGAAAATATATCTTACCCGTATCAATCATATTGACAAGATACTTTGTCTTGTCCACGTATATGTAGCCATTTGTGCGAATCTCCTCGAAAGTGGGGAGACCGGCAGGTAATTTTAATCTCTTACTTTCCATTTTTCATCTTTTTTTAAGCCAAGAATTTGTTTGTTATTGAACTTGTTGAAATATTGAATTTATTGAAATACACGAAATAACACTAATTTATTGAAATATAATCATTTGCTTGGTGTCAAAATATGTATTGCGTCATGAAAGTTTCATATTTTAAAAAATAATTGACTGCAAAAGTATAACTTTATTTTATAAATAAAAAATATTTGCCACGAAAAACACAAATTTTAAGAATATCTCAACATTCACTACTAAGGAATTGTCAATAAAGAAACGTAAAGAAACTCCATTTTCGAAGATATCACTTAATAAAAACCGCCCGTTCCTCAATTTTTTTATTTCCATTATTCAATTGAAAATAAGGAAAATGATACTATGGGTTATTCATTTCTACTAAGGGTACTTTTGTGAAATAAGGGTTTTTTCATCAAAAAAATATGCAATAATTATATCTTGACAGATATCACTCCTCACTACTGACTACCGACTACCGACTACCGACTACTGACTACTGACTACTAACTACTCACTACTTGATTCTCATTTCCACATTCACTTCCGTTCCTTTTCCGACAGTGCTACGCATATCTATTACACCGCCGAAGGATGCAACACGTGTTCTGATGTTGTTAATTCCTGTGCCGCTTGTCGTTGTCTTAAAGTCGAAACCGCAGCCGTTATCTTCTACCGCTATTGCGATACGTTCTTTTTCTTGTACTAATTGAACAAGAATATGCGATGCATTGGCGTGTTTTAGGGAGTTATTCACTAATTCGTGTATAATGAGATAAATCACAAGTTCCATTTTTCTGTCGATACGTGTGTCAAATCCGAAATAGTTGAATTCAACTGCTGGAACGGTATTCAAAAAGTCGGATAGTGCTGTTTTGAGACCGAAACGTGAGAGTGCGTCGGGCATAAGATGATGTGCTACTCGCCGCATTTCTTCTATTGAATCGTCTAATAAAAATAGTGCTTTTTCGAAACGGAAAAGATTTTCTTTTTCTAATTTAGCGGCACTTTTCACTTTTGCAAGGTTAAGTCGTAAAACCGACAACATACTGCCCAATCCGTCGTGCAAATCACGTGCGAGGCGGGAACGTTCCTGTACTTCGCCATCTAATACTGCTTGTGTGGCAATAAGTTGTTTTTCTTGTTGTAACTGTTTGACTTGATGTTCTGCAAGTCGATGTTTTTGAACTCGAAATCGCCAAAGAAAAAATAATACAACTAATCCCAGCAATAAAATTGAACCTGCTGCAATACTTAGCCACATTATTAGTTGTTTCTCTGATTTCAGTGCCTTAATTTCGAACTCTTTTTTTCCCGTTTCGTACTTTGTTTCCATTTCACGCATCGCTGTTTGGTAATTTTTGTTTGACCACGTAGATTGAAGTTCAATAAGTTTTTCGATATATTCACCAACTTTTTGAGCGTCACCCAAATATGCGTACGACTTTGCAAGTACTTTATATATTTGCACAATGTTATAAGGTTCATCAATATGAACTTCAAGTGCGGCGAGTGCAGTTTGTTCTGCTTTGCGCCATTCACCTCTTTTTAAGTGAATTTTTGAAAGAGAGAGGAAGGCTGAATTTTGGTCAGATAAACCGAGTTCTTCATATAAATTAGATGCCTGCACAGCATAATCTTCTGCTTTTTTGTCATCGTCAAAACCTTCGAGGAAAATTTCCGCTAAAATACAAAGAATAGTTGCTTTCATCTCGCCTTCTTCGGGATGTGAAAAAGAGTAATTGTATGCAATTTCGGCATTTTGCAATGCTTTTTCATACTCTTTTGTGTTTACATATAGTGAGCTTAATCCATATTTAGCCCAAACAATAAATAAAGAATCGCCTACTATATTTGACAAAGAATCCATTTTTAAGAAATTGATTTCCGCTTGCTCGTAGTTATCCATACTTCGATACAATTCGCCGATATTGAAGTATGCAAGCGCTTGCCTTTCTTTCCTTTGATTCTTTTCAAAGATTGGCAAAGCCTTTTGATAATATTCTATTGCTTCGTGATACTTACTTTGCATATTGTAAATATTTCCAATATTCCCATAAGCAGTAGAAAATTCTGTATCAACATCAGATTCGCTATATTCTTTCGGAAAATTCCTCATTCGCTCGGCTGCTTCTAAAACTTTATGATAATAGAACATTGCGCTATCGTATTGTAATAGAGAATAATAGTTTAAGCCTAGCATCATATAACCAAAAGCCTCAAAATCATATCTATTGATAGAAATTGCTGTTTCAACGCATTTTCGGGCATATTCCATAGATTTTTGAACATTTATTTGTTGATAGCCCCACATTAGGTTACGATAAACATGCGCCAATTCCCAGCCTGTTGGCGGATTGGTTGCTAACCAATGTTCTAAGGAATCGATAGGTCGGTCGCGGTGGTCCCATTGAGATTTTTGTGGATATAATTTGGGAAGCATCATCACCGCAAATAGCAATAAAATAAAGTGTTTCGATTTCATATTGATTTTAAAAATATTAAAAAAATAATTGCAAAGATAATAGAAATTTGTTTTTTTCAATACATACAAAAGTAGGTTTTTTACATGAAAATTGCAAAAACCTACTTTTGTATGTATTACAACATTTTTTTTCACTATATTTTTGTCGCCGTAATTTTTAATAATTAGTAATTTAATTTAAAACAAGATGATTTTAAGTAATTGTAAAAACAGAAAAGAGGCGAAATTTGGTTTTCGCCAAATGGCAAATTTTAGAATTTGTGCAACAATTATCACAATTGCCATCTCAATGGCTTTAATTTCTTGCGGAAAAGACGACAATACCAAGAAAGATGATGATGATAATAAAAAAGATGATTCCGAATTGACTGCAACTAATTGGCAGAAAACAATTAAGGATGTTTACGAGTTTGACCTTACAGTCCCCGAAGGTTGGACTTTTTCTGAAGGTAAAATAGTTACTGCTAACACTTCTTACGATTTGAGGTTTACAACCGAAAATGAGTTTAAAGACGCTTACGCCGAACTTTTGCAGTACATTTTTGACCTGACTGAAGCAGTTGTTCCCGAAGACGGAAACTTTGACGTGGACCTTTTCGATGGTGGTGGAAAATTAGACAGGTTCGAAGAAATTCCAACAATGATGGGAGAACCTCTACCAATTTGGTATTTCAATACACCATCTTATTGTGTTCAGATTAGTTTGGATGACGCTCCAAGTACTAAAACTGTGCAGATATATCTTTTTAAAATGGGAGCGAAAAAGTAATTATTTATTTAACATTTTTTAAAATTCAACAGAATGAAAAATTTTTTTAGAATCACAATTTTATTGGCATTAATAATAGCCAATGTAAGTTGTAATAAGGATGAAAACTTACAGTCCGAGCAGCCAGAAGCACCTGAAACTCCTGAAAAACCCGTTGTTGTGGAAATGCAGGATGTTTCTTTGCATGGATTGGTTCACGATTCAAATGGTAATCCGCTTAGTGGTGTAAGTGTTTCAACGGGTACATTAACTGAAATTACCGATTCAGAAGGTAAATTTTCTTTTGATAAAGCAGGCGTTGTTGATAAACGTGCGGTAATTTCTTTTGAGAAATCGGGCTATTTCACTTTGACACGTTCGGGAGTGAAAGACGACGAAATGTTTATCGATGCCATGATGTATCCCAAAGGTAACAGTGACATTAGTTTGCAGACCACTTTTGAAGTAGCGTCTGGAAAAGAATTAAGAATTGGAGGCATGAAAGTAGATTTATCGGCGTTGTCGATAGTTCGTGCCGATGGGTCTGAATATAAAGGGCGCGTAAATGCTGATATGCTCTATTTAGACCCTAACAATGAACACTTTACGGCAATGATGCCCGGAGGTGATTTGGCTGCAATACGTGAAGACAACAGCGAAGTTATGCTTATTTCGTGGGGTATGACTGACGTAAACCTCACTGACGAGGAGGGCAAACCGTTACAACTAAAAAACGGTGCACCGGCTGATATTACTTTTCCAATTCCTGAAGGAATGGATGATAATCCGCCACCAACGATTCCATTATGGTCGTTCAACGAAGATAGAGGAATTTGGATAGAAGAAGGTGAAGCATCTCTACAAGGAAACGTTTATGTAGGAAAAGTTACGCATTTTTCGTGGGTAAACCTTGATGTGCCCGCTGAACGTGTTACAATTAAAGGGTCTGTTACTGATTGTGAAGATAGACCGCTACAATTTGTAAAAGTAACAGTGGGGCAAACATCGGCTTTTACTAATATTTTTGGCAACTATTCGGTTTTTGTGCCAGAAAATACTCCTGTAACAGCAGTTATTTTAAGTAAAGATTATCACGACTACACCCCCGAAAAATCATACGATATTGAAGGTAAACCGGGTGGAAGTGTGGTAACGCAAGATTTTTCTCTACCCTGTATCGAAGGACATGTTTATTATGAAATACCTGAAAAATTATCAATTAGGTATGATACGTATGCGTGGCTTATGTCAGCGGTTATAACTTATGATAACAATGGAAAACGGGTACGAGAAGATATGTTCGGCATTGTAACAATAATCGACCATATTGCAAAAAAGAAATATCAAAATGTATGGGGTTTTGGGTGGTCTGAAGAAGACTACGATCCTGAGGAAGACTTGCTTAGAGACATTATTGCCGCCACTGACGTTCAACTTTTAGAAGAAGGCTATACTAAGGCTCCCGATGAAATTATTGCTGGACAAACATGTACAGTATTTATAAATGAAAGTTACCGTTGGAAATATGCAAAATGGAACGGAATAATTATGTATCAATTTATGACCCTTTGGGACGATGATATGCTTATGTACGACGCAATTGACGTAACTACCAACGTTCCCGAAGAGGCTTTTACACAAGTTTATGAAGTTACATGGATTTAATAAATTTCAAAAAAATGACAAGAGTAAATTTCAAAAACAGTTTTATAGCGTTGGCTATCGGAGTAGTAATGGTTTCCTGCGGTGGTAGCGGCAGTAAGCAACAAAGTAGCGACCCCTCTGAAACGAAACCCGCAAGTGTCGGTACAACGCTTGAAGATTTGAACGATAATAATTGGCAGTCAGTCGTCAAGGAAAACTTCGGTATTACCCTTGATGTGCCTGCCGGTTGGACGTTCAGAAGTGTGAATAGTCCTAACAGGGTGAATAATCTCGAACTCGTGCTCACAATGGGAGAAGGCAAAACTGGCGTAGATGAATGCAAACGACTTTTTGATGCAACCAAAGCCCTATCCCCAAACGGCAACTACAAAAGCAATGCGAATTGGGAAGCCGAAATAGTTAACGCTGGCGATGTTATCAATGATTTTAACATGTTGGAAGGAATCTATTCTGACGGTGATGTAATTACGTCGTGGGCTTTTACGTTCAATTCAAAGATGATAATGGTCAATTATAGTGCAATGGGCAACCAAGCAAACTACACATTCACCATTAACAACCGCTAAAACGGAAACAGTCAACGTGAATGAGTGAATGAGTAAATGAGTGAATGGGTGAATGAGTAAATGCGACTTTGCGTTAAAATAAAAACGAATTTAGAGACTACAAAAAGAAAATATTTATTTATAAAAAAATAGACATACATTAATCAATTTTAAAGATTTAAACAATGGCAAAATTAAAATTATTATTCGTTGCAACACTATTTTTAGTAGCAACAATTGGCGCATCGGCGCAGTATTCGTGGTCGGGGACTCAAAACCTGACTGATGGACAAGTAATTTCCCAAGATATTACTCTTACGGGAAATGTAGAAGTAAATGTTGCCTCAGGCACGGCAACAATTAGTGGCACAATAAGCGGAAGTTTCAATTTAGAAAAAACAGGACTCGGTACGCTTGTGCTTACAAACTCAAACCTTTACACAGGTTCAACCGTTATCACTGAAGGAAATATAAGTTTGGGTTCCGGCGGTGCTACGGGAGATATTAACGAAACCTCGAACATTGCAATTGTTCGAGGCAGACCCGTTGGACAACAAGAATTTAGAGGTGGAAATTTAATTGTTAATCGGAGTGGTTCTATCACCATTAGCAAAGTAATTTCCAATTTAAACACAGGTCTTCAATACGTTTTAGATGGCAGTGTAATTAAACAAGGTACGGGAACGCTGATTTTAACAGCAAACAATACCTACATCTCGCCAACGATTATTACAGCAGGAACGCTGCAAATTGGCAATGGAGGTACAACAGGTAGTATTCCGGAAAATATTACTGTTTCTGATGGTGCTAACCTTGTTTACAACCGCTCTATTCTCAACGTAATTGATGGAGTAATTTCGGGTGCAGGGAACGTAACATTTTCAGGTACGGCTATTAATACGATTTCGAATCCGCAGACTTATACGGGTAAAACCACAATTTCTGCGGGTTCAGTGATTGTTGGCGGTGCGGCTCTTGCAAATACCAACGAAATTGCGATAACGGCAGTAGGCTCTGGTTTTTGGGTTTCTGGAGATGAGGATGCTACTTATTCGATGCCCATTACGGGACAAGGAAGGTTTCAAAAAGATGGCACTGCAACTGTAACGCTAACAAATCCGCAATACATAGGCGAAACACAAGTTATGGGAACAGGAACGGTAGTAATTTCGGGTGTTTCATCGTTTCCATCGTCTTTTATTACGGTAAGTGTCAATGCAACAATGTGTTTTAGTGTTGCGTCTGGTCAAACGCTGCAATATGACGGCGAAATTTCAGGTGCAGGAAATCTTGCTAAAAAGGGCGAAGGTAAGTTGATTTTAACTGAAAATAACACTTATGAAGGGCAAACCAGCGTACATGACGGCGGAATTTTGCAAATTGGTGGATACGGCAGTATTAACAGCACTTCGATTGTGAATTTATACGAATCGACATCTGGAACGGCAACTACATTAAGGTTTGAGCCGGCTCAAGGAACAGCGTTTTCGAAAGTTATTAACGGAAATGGCAACGTAGAAATTGGCGGCTCAAGTTATATTGATTTCACTGCCGACCATAACTATAACACAACTATCATTGACGGCGCAACCCTTTATCTTGGTTATGAAACCACATCGGGAACAGTTACAGGAGATATTATAAATAACGGCAATCTCTGTTTTAATCATACTTCCAACAAAGGATATGCAGGTATTATTTCGGGAATTGGAAACGTTTATAAGCAAAATACCAATATATTAATATTAAATGGCGAAAATAGTTATACAGGCGAAACAGTGATAGAAGGCGGCACTTTGGCAATTGGAATAAACGGTTCTATTGCATCTTCGCAAAATGTAAGGTTAAACTCAAGCAATGCAAAATTTGATGTTTCGAGAGTAAATCAAACTATCAAAAATTTGAACAGCAATTACGCAAATGCCGAAGTGATACTTGGAACAAGAACGCTATACCTTGGCACAAGCGGACAAAATGACGGCGGAGGCTCTTTTGCAGGAATAATTTCAGGAACAGCCTCTACTTCAACAACTGCCTTATACAAATGGGGTGCAGGTACGCTAACTTTGTCAGGTACAAGTACTTACAGCGGTCGAACAACCACAAGAGACGGTGTTATTGTATTTAGTGCATTAAATAATTTTGGTACGTCAAATATTATTTTCGGTTCTGGAACGCCTACTTTAAGATGGGCAGAGGGAAACAGCGCAGATATTTCAGGCAGAATTTTAACCTTAGGGACTCCTATTTTTGATGTTGGAAATAATGATGTAACCTTTGCGACGGCTTTAACAGAGACAGGTTCTGTAACTAAAACGGGTGCGGGCAAACTTACTTACACCGCTGAAAATAGTTATGAAGGAGGTACAAATATTAATGCAGGAACGTTGGAAATTGGCTTAACAGGCAATATTCAAGGCAATATAACTATAACTTCGGGTGCTATTTTATCTTTTGCGCGAATCAGTTACACTTATCCCGGCATAATTTCGGGTGAAGGAAATGTTGAAATTAACAACACCACCCTTTTTACAGGAACAAATACCTATACAGGCACGACAACCGTAAACAGTGGAATTTTGACCATTGGCAATGCTGCCACTTCGGGCAGTATAAGCAATGAGAGTAATATTATTTTGAATTCGCCTTCGAACTCTACTGTTGCGTTCAATCGTTCTGATACATATACTTATGCAGGAATTATTTCAGGAACAGGCTCTGTTGCTCAGATGAGCAATACGGGAACGCTTATATTAAATGGTGAAAACACTTATTCGGGACTTACCATGATTGGTCAAACGGGAACTTTGGAATTAGGCGCTAACGGGTCGATAAATAACACTCTTGCATTGATGTTTATGGCTAATGGTAAATTTAAGATTTCATCTGATAAACAAATTGGTGGGTTGTTAACAATTGGTGAAACGCTTACTACTGCCGAAGTAGAGTTGGGTGGTATTTTAACAATTTTAGATACTCATAGCGATTTGGCTGCGTTGCAAACATTTAGCGGTATAATTACAGGTACGGGAGGTATTTATAAAATTGGAAATCAAACTCTTACACTTAACGGAATTAATACCTATACTGGTACAACAACCATCGAAAATGGAACATTAAAATTGGGCGCAAACGCTTCAATTGCCGCATCTGAAAGTGTAAACCTTACATATACGACATCAAACGAAGGTCTGTTGGAAATTGTATCAGGAAATAAAACCTTTAAAAATTTGAATATCGGAAGTGCCGCAAATAGTGTTGATCTTGGCGCAACTACATTGCAAATAGGTACAAGCGCTGCCACAGCAGATGGAGGCGGTGAAATCAAAGGCGGATTTATTGGTACGGGTGGAGTTTCAAAAACAGGAATGCTTACTCTTTTGCTTAACGCAAATAATAACGCTGCAACAGGTACATTCTCGCAAGCAAATGGTGCGGTCGAATTTGGTGGAAATTGGGCAGGAAACTATTATCAGGCAGCGGGAACGATTTTAGATATTAAGGAAAATGCTAATATTAGCGGAAATTTGACCCTATCTGGCGGAAATATTGCAATGGATTTAACGCAAACAACGCCTTCAAAAATCAATGTTACAGGAACGGTGGCAGCATCGGGAACGACAACGTTTAGTATAACTTCGGGCGCTGTTACAAACCACGTTTTGATGCAAGCAGCATCGGGTATTGATAATACATCAAATTATGCACTTGATATGCCCGGATTTACTGCAAGCCTTACGGCAAATGGTACGCAGTTGTTATTGACAGCAACTGTTTCAGACAATACACCTCCAACACCCGGAACAGGTATAAATGGAACTGTTGCAATTGAAACTGCAAACCTCACGTGGACTGTCGCTACTGATGACCAAACTCCACAATCTAATTTGCGTTATTTTGTTTATCAATCGACAAGTAATAATATTGAATCTGTTGTTAATTGCGAGGCAAACGGTACGTTATTAAATCCAGGAGGTTCGCTGAATATTACCAATTATACGGCAACAGGATTAATGCCAAATACAAACTATTATTTTAATGTTGTTGTTGCTGACCAAGCAGGTAATAAAGCAGCATATACTATGGTGCAACTAACTACAAATAAGGCAGTTTTGAGCGGATTTGTATCAATTTCAGGTAATACAATTTTTGGTGAAACTTTAACAGCAGAAACTACCGATTTAACTTCAACTCCTATAATTTCAGATTTGGGAACTTTGTCATATCAATGGAAACGAGGCGCTACAAATATTGGCACAAACAATTCTACCTATATTCTACAACAGGAAGATATTGGCAGCACAATAACTGTAACGGTTTCAGCGACAAATTGTGATGGCAGTATTACTTCTGCGCAAACGGCAATTATCATAAAAGCCGACCAAACTCCTCCCGCTGCGCCAACTCTCTTAAGTAAAACGCATAATAGTATAACTCTCAATGAAATAACAGGATGCGAATATCGTATTGACGGCGGAAATTGGCAATCATCAAACATTTTCACTGATTTACAACCCGAAACTGATTATCAATTTGAGGCACGTAAAGCCGAAACTGATACTCATTTTGCATCGGACGCAAGTGAACCTGTTACAATAACAACCAATGAAGTGCCCGAACAAGATAAAATTTTGCAAGGTGTTATTACTCCAACTCCGATTACAGGTTTGCCAAATGGAACTCCCAAAACAGTTACTGCATTAGGACTTCCCAATTTTGTTACTCTTATAACCGACCAAGGAAATGTTCCTGCAACAGTTAATTGGGACGTAGAGGGTTGTAGTTATAATCCCGAACTTACTATCGAACAGACTTTTATTGTAGATGGTACTTTTATTTTGCCCGAAGGAGTTGCAAATCCAGACGGATTACCTTTAACAGTATCTATTTCAGTTACAGTTGAAGCGGCTCCGCTTAATCCGCAAATTGTTAGCGTTACAATATCACCTAAAACCGTAATTTTGCAAAAAGGAACAACTTTTCTGTTTAACGTTGATATAACAGCAATAGACGGTGCTGACGAAAGTGTTGAATGGAGTTTAACAGGAAATATATCTGCACAAACAGTTATCAGTTCTGCAGGTTTACTTACTATTGACGAGAACGAAGACGCTGAAACATTGACCGTTACTGTAACATCACTATTTGACAGTACAAAATTTGATACGGCAATTGTTACCGTTACTGACGAAGAAGTTCCGCAAATAATAAGTGTAACAATTTCACCCAAATCGGCAACCCTTGAAAAAGGTGAAACATTACAGTTTGAAGTGGAAGTAGTGGCAATCAATGGTGCAGACGAAAGCGTTTCGTGGATAGTAGAAGAAAATGTATCTGCCCAGACTTTTATTAATAACTATGGACTTTTAACGGTTGGAATAGACGAAACTTCTGTTATTTTAAAAGTTACAGTTTTTTCAATTTTTGATAATAATATAACTGACCAAGCGACTGTTTATGTAAGTTCGGGAATAAATAAAACAACTTTGTCAGAATTAGTTATTTATCCAAATCCAACGACAGGGAAGTTTTCAGTTTTCAGTGAGCAGTTTTCAGAAAATGATGTTGATATATATGATATTTCAGGCAGAAAACTTTCAACTTTTAAACTTGACAAACTTTCAACTGAAATAGATATTTCGCACTTGCCAAATGGAATTTATTTTGTAAAAGTAGGTAGTGAAATGGTTAGGATAGTTAAAAATTAGTGATTAGTGAATAGTGGTTAGCGGTTAGTAGGGGCAAACCTACGTGTTTGCCCTTACCCCACAACCAAAATTTCGTGAAAATTCGTGTAATTCGTGGCTAAAAACCTACGTGCGACTTTGTGAAAAACCCTTTGTGTAACTTCGTGGTGGAATTTTTCTTACCACGAAGGAACACAAAGGGTTTGGTTATTGAATTTATTGAAATTGTTATTGAGTTTACCGAAATACACAAAGGAACACAAAGAAAAAATTTTTAAGTCATAACACTCCTCTAATAATAAAATGCATAAAATGATGATTGTAGTCAGAGAATATAAAATTAAAAAAGGTTTTCATTTAAAAAAAAATTGTAATTTTGCAATTTGAATATAAAATAAAAATAGGAATTAATAAAAATGACAAAAAAATTTATTCTCATTATTTTTTTTACCTTCTTAATGCAATTTTCACATTGTCAAATAATTGACCGATATGGATTTAGTTTGGGTGCGTCATATTCTACTCAATTTTGGAATATAAATTTGCCCACAATTGGAATGATAGATTGGGATTTTGATTTAGATTATAAATTTGGTTTCATGGCTTTTCTTTCAGTTGAAAAATCCCTCGGAATGTTTGCATTGAGGTCAGAATTTGGCTATATCCAAAAAGGGTTTTGTGACACTCAAGAGTTAACTTTTATTGATGGAGGATCTATTAGTTCGGTTAGTCCGAAGAACAAAAATGTAATATTACATGATTTAGCGCTCAATATAGGATTAAAAGTGACCCCATTCAAATTTGAAAACCCCCCTTATATATTTGTTGGGGTTAGAAGTGATTATTTGATTTCGTACAAGGACATTGTTTTTGTAGAGCCTGTTTCAGAATTAGAATTCGGCAAATACAAATCAACAATTGATGACTTTACAAAACTGAATTTTGGCGGTTTACTTGGTGTTGGTATTGACATTAAAGAAATGTTTTATCTTGAAGTAGAATATAACCCCAATTTTACAAAAAGTATAAAAAGTATTAATAATAAGGGGTTAAGTATTAAAGACAACTGTTTTGGAGTTAAATTAGGTATAAATATTAACAAACTTATAAAATAGTGGTAACCATTTTTCCACCTCCTTTTATGACATGCTTTTTACCATAAACAAAGATTGAAATATCCTCTTTTGAGTGTGAAAAAATTTCAATTTGCTGTTGTGAAACATTGATTTCTAACTTGTTGCCTCTAAATAGAATAATAAAAGAATATTCTTTCCATTGTTTTGGTATTATAGGATTGAGATGTAATTCACCTTCAATTACTCTTTTACCACCAAACCCTTCAACAATTGCCATCCACGTACCTGCCATACTTGTGATATGTAGCCCCTCGCTTACTTCATTGTTGAAATCATCTAAATCTAACCTTGCGGTGCGACAAAACATAGAGTATGCTTTATCTTTGTCATTAATTCGGGCAGCAATAATTGCGTGAACGCACGGAGAAAGGGAAGATTCGTGTACTGTTCGTGGTTCATAAAAATCAAAATGTTTACGAATAGTTTCTGTATCAAATTCATTTTCAAACATATAAATACCTTGCAAAACATCTGCTTGTTTTATAAAACAGGAACGTAAAATCCTATCCCACGACCAATGTTGATTAATCGGACGCTGCCCAACAGGAATATCAGAAACAAGTATCTGTTCTTTATCAAGATATCCTTCCTGTTGCAGAAAAATTTCATTTTTTTCGCAGTATGGCAGAAATATATTTTCTATAATTTCATTCCATTTGGAGGTTTCTTCTTTATAATTAAAATCTGTTTTTTCGACTATATATTTATATTTCAGAGGATTATTTAGTTTCATTTTGTTCAGCACTTCCAACGTATATTCAAGGCACCATTTAGCAATTTTATTGGTATACCAATTGTTGTTGACATTATTTTCATATTCATTAGGTCCCGTAACACCGAGAATAACGTATTTATTCTTTTCATTAGAAAAAGAAACTCTTTGTGCCCAAAAACGTGCTATTGCAATCAACACTTCGATTCCATAATCTTCAAGATATTGAATATCATTAGAATGGCGTATATAATTAAAAATAGCGAATGCAATTGCGCCGTTCCGATGAATCTCTTCGAAAGTAATTTCCCATTCGTTATGGCATTCTTCGCCGTTCATTGTAACCATAGGATAGAGTGCTGCACCATTGGAAAATCCGAGTTTTTCTGCATTTTCAATGGCTTTTGAAAGATGATTATATCTATAAATCAATAGATTACGTGATACTTTTAGAGGAGCAGTTGATAAAAAAAAGGGTAAACAATATGCCTCAGTATCCCAATAGGTACTTCCGCCATATTTTTCGCCTGTGAAACCTTTGGGACCGATATTTAGTCGTGCGTCATCACCGCGATATGTTTGGTTTAATTGAAAAATATTAAACCTAATGCTTTGCTGTGCGACTATGTCGCCTTTTATTTTTATATCACTTTGTTTCCAGATTTCTGCCCAGCATTTTGTATGGTTTTCTAACATTTTTTCAAATCCATTCTGTTTTGCCATAAGAGTTTTTGTCCCTGCAATTTCCAATAATATTTCTTTGTCGTAATATAATGAACTGCAAACTGTTACAAATTTATCGAAACTGATTAACTTACCTTTCGTGCAATCGATTTCTATTCTATTCTCGCTTTTAACATCGTTGTAAGATGTTTCAACCTCAAAATCAGGTACATCGACACTCCATCGCATTACATAACCTACTCGAAAATCAAGTTTTTTTGTTTGCGTTAATAACCATGCTTCACCATAAATGCTGTCAGATTCGAGAATATTCCAAAATTTTTCGTCATAATTAGCGTCTCTGTTTTTTACGTCGCCATCTAAATAAGGAATGAATGATATTTTCCCTGAAAAATTAAGAGGACGCAATTGATACCTAATTACTCCGCAATCAAGGTCGTCCATACTTAAAAAACGGGTGACATCAACTTCGACTGTTTTGCCATTTTCAAGAGTTGCTGTAAAACTGCGAGACAAAATACCTTGTTGCATATCTAATGTCCGCAAAAAATTTTCAATTTTAGCTTTATTTAGGTCAAGTTTAATGCCTTCAATTTCAATATCAATACCTATCCAATTTGTTGAATTTAAGACTTTTGCAAAATATTCGGGGTATCCGTTTTTCCACCAGCCTACTTTGGTTTTGTCGGGATAATAAATTCCCGCTAAATAGCTACCTTGTAATGATTGTCCGCTATAAAACTCTTCAAAATTGGCACGTTGCCCCATTCGACCGTTACCAAGACTGAATATACTTTCAGACGACTCCTGATTATCAGGATTAAAACCCTCTTCAATTATTTTCCACTCGTGTGGCTTAATGTATTTATTCATATAGTTATTAGTTTTCAGTTTTCAGTTTTCAGTTTTCAGTTTTCAGAAGTGAATAAGTAAATGAGTGAATGAGTGAATAAGTATTCTCAATTCGATATTCATAAATTTATAGTTTTTTCTGCGACTTCTGGTAAAAAGATTCTCACCACAAAGGAACACAAAGTATTTTTCACAAATGAACACAAAAATCATAATTAATAACATTCATATCTACACTATACTCTAAGGTGGACGACCGCAAGGGTGCGCCCCTACACTTATTCACTCATTTACTCATTTACTCATTCACTAATAATAAAAATACAAAAATATATATTTTTTTTGGAAAATAAATTGTCATTAAAAAAAATTTATATAATTTTGTAAAAAAATATATAAAAATATTAAAAATATCTATGAAGAAATTAAGCATATTATTAATTGTTGCATCTTTTGTTCTAATGGGATGTCCCATACCTGTTAGTGACGAAGAGATGTACTATCCCGTTTTTATGAGTCGCACAACGTTAGAAAGTTCCATGCAATATATGGAAGGCGAGCGTGACATGAAAGTAACGGGAAAAATTTATTATTGGGGGAACTATATTTTTGTAAATGAGCGTTATCAGGGCGTTCATGTCATTAATATCGAAAATCCCGAAAATCCTATAAAAGAAGGATTTATAGTTGCACATGGCTGTTTAGATATGGCAGTGAAGGAAAATATTTTGTATTTAGACAATGCGGTCGACCTTGTGAGTTTCGATTTGAATACCAAACAGATAACAAGTCGCCTTCGGAACGTTTTTCCCGAACCATTACCCCCTGACGACCTCTCTTTTTGCCATATTTACGACCGCCCAGATGGTTATATTATTGTTGAATGGATTAAAGTTATTAAAGAAACCAATGAAAGATATTAAGTTATGAAAAAAATTTTGAATATAATTTTATTTGCCCTTATCATTGCATCTTGTTCCAAAGATGGCGGTGGAGGCGATTCTGACGCATCAGGAAAAGGTGGTTCAATGGCTCGTTTTGCAATCAGCGGAGACATATTATACACCGTTTCACTTGACACTTTGAAAATGTTCATTATCGAAGACCCTACAAGTCCTCAATATGTGCAAGAACGAAATTTGAGAGTAGGATTCGACATCGAAACAATATTCCCAATGGACACGCTTTTGTTTATTGGCTCACGTAGCGGAATGTATGTTTATGATATTTCAGAACCACGATTCCCGACTTATTTGTCTGAGGCTACTCATATCAGAAGTTGCGACCCCGTCGTGGCGCAAGACAATTTTGCATACATTACCCTTAACACAAATGAAAGTAGTTGCGGACAAAACCCAAATAACGTACTTTTAATTTATGATATCGCAAGTCCGCTTAATCCACAATTGTTACGTACTCTTCGTTTGAATGGTCCCACAGGATTGGGAGTAGACGGTTCGAAACTTTTTGTTTGCGACCTCGGACTCAAAGTGTTCGATATATCTGAACCAATTAATATTAAACAAATTGACGACCTCGCTGAAATTGACGAAGTTAATGTCCGTTCTGCTTATGACGTAATTCCCATTGATGGACTATTAATAATGGTCGCAAAAGAAGGGCTGTTTTTGTTCGATTATACGGGTGAACGGTTGAAATTTTTAGGCAAAATTGAGAGTAGTGAGATGTGAGTAGTGGGTATTGAGTATTGAGTATTGAGATTTGAATAGTTTTTGTGTGCCTTTCATTTTTTTACGAATAAAATAGGTAAAAAACATTCTGGTCTAGATCAAATGACTTTTTTTTCCTTCAACAACCCTACAATTTCTTTCTCGAAACGTTCAAAGTGGTATTGTCTTGCCCATTCAATTGCGTCATTACACATTTTGTTGTAACAATTGGGGTTATTTGTTAGATCAACAATAACATCTGCTGCGGCATTAGGTTCAGGTTCAATAAGAATGCCTCTTTGTCCGTCGCCCACCATCTGTTTCACACATGAAACATTGGTAGTAATAGGTAAACAACCCCACCACATTGCTTCTGATACAACTTTGGGCCATCCCTCAGACATCGACAAAAATACTAAAAAATGTGCTGATTGATAATATTTTATAACATCGTCGGGGTTCATTTTTCCGTGAATAGAGATAAACGAGTCCAATTGTTTTGAAACAACATATTCCTTTATTTCTTGAGTTTGCGCTCCGCCTCCAATTAAATCTATATGTACATTGAAACCTCTATTTATCAGATTTTCCATTGTTTTTACTGCGATAAGAGGTCTTTTGTTTTCGGTAATTGTGCCTACAAAAAGCAGACAGATTTCTTTGTCGCTTGATAATGTTCTAATTTTTGTGGGTAAATCCATTGTTTTGGAATATGATGCCGTAAAGAAAGGGAGGACATTTTTGCTTTTTTCGTTCCAATCGCCGTAGACTAATATTTTCATATTTTTTGTCCAAAATTGGCTTCGCAATAATTTTTGCTGAATACGGTAGGTCGCTGATTGTTGGCTTTTCCAATCCCAATTGTTAGCATATTTGGCTGTTTTGGGCTTTTGTGGAAAACAAATTTGCGCAAAACTTCCAAGCAACCCCATATTTGACGGACATCTCAAATGTATATGCGTTGCCCAAATCATTTCTCTAAAAAGAACGAAAAAAATTAAAGGGAGCGCAAACAGAGATTTAATTGCTTTTTTTAATTCCGTAAAATTGATTGCCGGAACTTTTATAAATTTTAAGTTTTGATGTTCATATAATGATTCTAAGGGGTCTAACGGTTCGTCTGAAAGTGGCGCAACAATATGAACAAAGTCAGTATATTTTAACCAGATGTTCATCTCTTTGATGTATGGGGCATAACCGCCATAAGAACTTTCAAACTTTTTGTGAATTACGGGAGAAATTATAAGAAAACGCATTGTAGTTGTTTAAAATAAAAATGCAAAGATACTCTTTTTTTTCATTCGATATGCAATAGAGTGAATTGTTTTGTGTTTTTTCATATCAATCCATTTTCATTTAAAATTTTAAGAATTTGTTTTTTTGAAAGGTCTGAAAGGTCGGCAATTGTTTCAATTGAATGTCCTTTGTTGTGACATCTGATGACAGTGTCTTTCTTTTCTTTTAACGAGCCTTTTTCAAAGCCAATTGCTTTCGGAGGATTACGGGTTAAGTCCGCAATAACAGACTTATAATATTTGTTTATGAATCATATAGGTTAGTTGATAATTCTTTTTCAGAAAAATTTTTTGGTTTTTTCAAAAGAAATTGTTTTCTTTGCGCAAAATTTATAATGTGTTAACACACTATAAATAAGCGAAATAATAAATAACTATATTTTTTAACAATATTTTTTATGGACGAAATCTTAACATCCGAACACGTTAATTTTCTTACTTCCATTAATTTGGAAGAGTTGTTGACGGGTATCACTCAAACGGTTTTATCATTGGGGGGCAAAATTTTGCTTGCCGTTTTGGCATATTTTGTCGGGCATTGGGCTGTCAAAAGGATAAACAGGGTGATAAAACAGGTAATGAATAAACGTGAAGTTGACGCTTCGTTATGTTCTTTTATTGGCAGTGTTGTGAATATTACCTTAAATCTTACGCTTATTATTGTTGTAATCAGTATTTTAGGTATTGAAACAAGTTCTTTTATTGCACTATTTGCAACTGCTGGGCTTGCAATCGGTATGGCGCTGCAAGGAACTCTTCAAAATTTTGCAGGTGGAGTTATGATACTTTTGTTCAAACCATACAAAGTTGGCGATTTTATTGAAGCCCAAGGGCAGTCGGGAACTGTAAAAGAAATTCAGATTTTTAACACTATCTTGACAACTTCCGACAATAAAACAATTATCGTTCCTAATAGTGGGTTGTCCACAGGAATAATGACAAATTATTCTACAACGGGAACAAGGCGCATAGAATGGACTTTTGTTATTGGTTATAGCGATAGTTACGACAAAGCAAAAGAAATAATCGAGCGGCTGCTGTCAGAAGATACCCGAATAAAGAAAGAACCCGAACACTTAATTGCGTTAAGTGCATTTGGAGAATCTTCGTTTGATATTGTTGTTCGAGTTTGGGTTAATTCAAGCGACTTTTGGGATGTTTTTTACGATATGAACGAAAATATCCACAAAACATTCGCAAAAGAGGGTATTGATTTCCCACTTCCACAACTTAATCTACATATGCCAACTATTCCCAAAAATTAAAAAAATGATGCACAGGTCCATGACCTTTGCCTATCATATATTTTGAGCCGTGAACGATTGCTTCTTTTATGTAATCTTTTCCCTTTTTTATAGCATCATTTAAATCAAGACCTTGTGCAAGGTAAGAAGCAACAGCAGATGACAATGTACAGCCCGTTCCGTGAGTGTTTTTGGTTTCTATTCGTTGAGAATGTAACTCAAGGATTTCATCGGTTTCAGCATTGTAAAAAACATCAATAATTTTTTGTTCTTTCAAATGACCTGATTTAAGCAAAACAGAAACTCGCCTGTCTAACGAAAGTTCTTTTGATATTTGAAATAAGTCTTTTGTGCTTGTTATCTTTTTCCCGGATAAAATCTCGGCTTCGGGAATGTTGGGCGTTATCACACGTACAAAAGGAATCAATTCATTTTTAAGTGTTTCAATTGCTTCATCTAACAGAAGTTTATCACCCGAAGTAGCGACCATCACTGGGTCAAGCACAATATTTTTAATATTATACTTCGCAAGAGTCTCTTTAACGGTGATAATCAATTCAGATGAGTGCAACATACCAATTTTCACCGCATCAGCACCGATATCGTCGAGAACTGAAATAATTTGTCCTTTCACAAAAGGAACAGGAATAGGATGCACATCCGTCACTCCAACCGTGTTTTCGTCAACAACGGCAGTAACAGCCGACATACCGAAACAACCGCATGCTGACATGGTTTTCAAGTCGGCTTGAATACCGGCACCACCGCTGGGGTCGCTTCCGGCAATAGTGAGGACACGTTTATATGTCCGCAAATTTTCAGAATTTTTCACAAAAATTAAAATAAAAAGGGGAACACACAAAAGCATTCCCCTAATGATAAAAAACTACTTTTAGTCAATGTATTAAAATAATCATTTAAAATCCCATTTCACCGTCGCTGTACTGTTTTACGAGCGACAATACTGCGGCAGAGCATCCTTCTTCACCACTTTTGAATGAAAACTTCAGGTCGTAGGCTTTTGTTGTACGGCAAACAAATTCTGCCGCTTTATACATTTTGCCTCCCTCAAAGTTACTGACAAGGAGTCTGTCGCCGTCATATAATTGCATAATCACGTCTTCGGCGTTTGAAGGGTTGTTAGCCATCGTAAATTTGTAATGACTTTTGCTGTTTAAAATTACTTTATAAGTAACTGCAACTGTTTTAGCGTCTTTTTTGGGTTTAATCAAATCAACTTTAAAATCTTTGATATACTGACTATCCCCCATATCTTTCAATGCCTGCTGCATTGCCGAATCGTCACACTGGGCGTATAACCCCGTAAGGTTCGCCGAAACTATAAATATAATGCAAAAAACTATTTTCTTCATAATATGTGTTGTTTTAACTTATTAAACATAAAATTATTCTGCGGTTTTAGTAATTTCTGTACGTATTTCGACAATTTTATTGATAATTTTGTCAATATCGTCATCTTCGTAATGTGCGGTACTAATTTCTGCCTGAACGATAATAAGAGTACCGTCTTTTTCGATTCTTTCAGGCTCTCCATACTCGGTAGTAATCCGAATGGAGTTGTATGCGCTACTCAGTTCTGAAATTCCTTCCACGAGGGCAGGAAAACCGGGATGAGACTTAAAGTTGTCTAAAACTATTTCTAAAATTTCGACAACGTGCTTTTGTTCGGCGATTCTGTCTGCCATTTGTTTGTTTTTGGCTTCTTTGTAAACCATCGCAGAAAGATACATACCTTCTACCCAAGCGCCTGTAATGATTAGGGTACTTACTTCGCTTCGGTTTTGTTCTCGCAGATAGTAGTCAATTTTATTGAAACTGCTAATTGACATTTCCATTAACTCTTCGAGATTACTTTGACTTGTTGCCACATTTCGTAACGCTTCGTAGTCAAAGAATTGACCTACTCTTAATCCGTCGGCTAATGTCTTTGCGGCTAATAAATAAGATACAACAATGTTGTTCTTATCGAAAATGTTGATATATCCCAAATCAGAACTAAAAACGCCAAGATTAAGCGCTTTCTGGAATGACGTTTCATATTTAGAAACGATGTCGGGATTATTCAAAATCTTTTGTGAAAAGGCAACGCCCGAAGATTTTATCATGTTTGCCATTTCAACGGGAGACGAAATGTTTTGGATGACGTTACTCATGATGTCCTCGCCTAATTCCAACTGAACATCATCGGTATCAACCTCAGTTAAGCCATCTCCTTTGGTTTTGTTTCCTGAACAACCGTCACAGCCATTAAATATTAACGCGGCTGCCGGTATCAACAATAAAAAAATTGCTTTCTTCAACATAATTATTAAATTTATATTTTATGAACGTTAAATTTCCCCTTATACTTTGCGGGTTTCAAAAAGTTTCATTTTTTTTCAAAATTTTTAAAAAATTTTTCACTTGCCTTATTCATAAGAAATGAAAATATATTTTAAACACAAAGGGCGCAAAGGTTTTTCGCTTAAGTCGCAATTGATTTTTTCATTTTTATTCTTTGCGTTCTCAACTTTGCAGTAAATTAAATATTATGAATAATGTAGGTTAATTTATTTATTGAATAATTTTTCTTTTAAGCGTAATTATAGTTATTTCGGGCAAAACTCCAAAACGAAACGGCACAATTGCATATCCAATTCCGGTATTTATGTAAAGTCCTTGATTATTTTCCATATATAATCCGCCCCATTCGGGATAGCGAGCAGAAAAATATGAATGTTTTCCTATTGCAAATTGTCCGCCGTGTGTATGTCCCGATAATGTTAAATTTATGTCGGTGTCAATCACTTCTGCCCTCCAATGCGACGGGTCGTGTGATAAAAGAATCTTAAACAAAATATTTTCAGTTCCGCGCATTGCTTTTGGCAAATCTCCATCTCCGTGGAATGGTGGTTTGCCATTATTTTCGACTCCTATCAATGCTATTTTTTCCTCTTCTTTTGCAAAAATAACATTTTCGTTGTTAAGTAGTTTCCAACCCATATTGGCTTGACGCCGTTGCAATTCCAAAAGATTTTCAGCCTGTTGAATTAAGCTTTTCCACCTTACATAACCACCGTAATCATGATTTCCAAGCACAGAATATACTCCATAAGGAGCATAAAGTTGCGATAAAATATCTTCATATCCATCTAATTCTTCTGCCCTATAATGAACTAAATCGCCTGTAATAACCACCAAATCAGGGCTTTGACTATTAACCATTTCAACCATTTTAACAATTTGTGATGTATCCTTCCAAAAACCAATATGCAAATCTGATAGTTGAACAATCCTTAGTCCATCAAAGTTTTGGGGCAAATCGGTAGAAGAAAATGTTACTTCTTTATAGGTAAATTTCGACACGCCAATCAACGAGCCATATAAAATGACATATAATATTAATAATGAGACTATTGCAGCGATGATTGTAAATGGGTAAATTTTCCATTTGAAAAATATTCTAAAAGGAATATCTAATAATGTAATGAATGCGAAAACAATTTTTGGGAAAGACACTCCAATGAAAATTACAGTGAAAATTCCCTGAAAATCAATACCATATCCACTGAAAAAAAATGAGAGTAATGCACCGAGTAAAAGTGTTGTTGGCAAAAACCAAAGGCTTCGCAGCAAAAGACTTTTAGTTAAACGCCATATAAATTGAAAAAAGAGATAAACATCGGCGGCAATGAGCAGAAAAAAGATATAAACTAACAAAGTTACAAACATAAATACTTAAAAATCAAATATATTTGAAAATTCTGTTTCGCATACAAAAAACCATGGGGACTCTTCTAATCGTTTCCATACGACCAATTTTTGTCCGGCTAATAAATCTCTGGTTTTCATATTGTTCCAAAATTGAATATCTTCGACTCTGCATCCGTATTGCATCGCAATTGAATGAAAAAATTCGCCTTTTGCAACGGTGTGGAGGATTTTAATACGGTTTTCTGTATCTCCAATGGGGGGCAAATCGGCAACTACGGGACCTTTTTCTGTCTTGATTTCATCTATTATTTTATAAAATAGTTCAGATTTCGTTTTTGGTATAACAATATTGATAGGAGTGGTTACAACAGGAACGTAATCCATTATAAATGAAGGATTTAGAAAACGTAGTTCTTCTATGGAAATATTTAAAAGCCTTGATAACTGTCTGAATGTAACACTTTTATCTATTGAAACGGTTTCTATATCATCAAAATTAAAAGCGGGTTTAATTGGTACAATATCATAACTTTCGTAGTAGTTCATAATGTAGTTAACTGCAATAAAAGCGGGAACGTACCCTCGCATTTCGGCTGTGATATTTTTTCTAATGTCCCAATAACTGTTTTTTCCGTGTGATTTACTAATAGCAGCGTTGACAGTCGCAATGCCACCATTGTATGCGGCGAGTGCCAAACTCCAATCGTGAAAATTTTCGTACAAATATTTTAGGTACTTAACAGCGGCTTCGGTTGATTTTACGGGGTCGCATCTTTCGTCTATATATGAATTGACCTGCAGTCCCATCATTCGTGATGCATGAAAAAGAAATTGCCACAAACCCATTGCTCCTGAAGTAGATTTTGCTTTTGGTTGCAATGCCGATTCGACAATTGCAAGATATTTTAATTCGAGTGGTAAGCCCATTTTGTCTAAATGTTCCTCAAACAAAGGAAAGTAGAGTTGCGATAATCCAATTATTCGTGCCAAATGATCTCTTTGCCGAACGGTATATACATCAATATATGCCTGAACATCCTTATTATAAACCAATTCCATTGGGGTCATTTTGTTGAGCAATTCTATTCGTGCGGCAACTACCTGCTCGGATACATGAAACGGCTTATTGCCCAACACAATGGGTGCTGACAAAAAGATTAAAATGATATATATTTTTATTTTTTTAATTTTTCTTATTTTTTTATTGTGATAAATTTCTTAAATACTTTAAATATTCTGTTTCTTTTGATTTTATTAAAATTTGTACTCTATTTATTTCATAATGAACAAGTTAAATAGAATAAAAGTATAAAAATCGGTGCAAAAATAGTTATAATTTTTGGAATTTCAAGCAAAAATAATAAAAGAATGTTAAAAATCAGATGACGTTTTTTTTGTTAATTAAATTAATATTTGTTTATTTGCACTTAAATTTTTTCAAAAATTACAATATAAATAGTTTAATAATTGGATTTTATATAATTATTAGTATGAGAAAACAGATTTTAACAGCCATTGCAATTTTGCTTTGTTTAAACATTTTTCCGCAAAAGAAGAATGCGGAATTAGATGATTTTTCACACAAAGGAACTTTTAGTTCTAAAAGAGCACCTGATGAACTATCCATGAATGACGGTATTCATTACACGTTAGTAGAAAACAAGAGACAAATTGTTAAATACTCTTATGAAACAGGAAAAAGTGTTGACGTTATTTTAGATTTAGACAAATTGCGAAATAGCGCACCATTCAATGAAATTCAAAATTATCAATTTAGTCCCGATGAATCAAAAATTTTGATTTACGTTGACAAAGAAAGTTTTTATCGCCGCTCCTTCAAAGCTGACTATTATGTTATTGATATTCAAAGACGTGAAATCGAACCGCTATCTACTAACGGAAAACAGCAGCAAGCAACTTTTTCACCCGACGGACACAACGTCGCATTTGTCCGAGACAATAACATTTTTATCAAAAAATTGCGCTTCGGGACTGAAAGTGCTGTTACAACAGACGGAAAACTTAATTTTATTATTAACGGACTTCCCGACTGGGTTTACGAAGAAGAATTCGATTTAGAAAGAGCATTTGAATGGTCCCCAGATAGCGAAGAAATTGCTTTTATTAGATTTGACGAAACTAATGTAAAAGATTATAATTTAACATTTTATAACGCTGCAAACCCTGCATCTGATAATTTTTCTTTATATCCAACCCAGCAGAATTTTAAATATCCAAAAGCGGGAGAAGAAAACTCAAATGTTAGCGTTCTCGTGTTCAATATAAGGAATAGAACTACAAAGAGAATGGATGTTGGAAACTTAAACAACGAGTATGTTCCACGAATTTTTTGGACACATAATCAAGGACTATTAGCAATTATTAAATTGAACAGGTTGCAAAATCAGTTGGATCTTTATATTGCAAATTCAAATTCAGGAGTTGCAAATGTGATTTTCTCCGATAGAAACGAAAAATATATATCCGCAAATGTTTTAGACAACATATTTTTCTTAGAAGATGGCAAACATCTTGTTTACGTTGGCGAATTAGATGGCTATAATCATATTCATCTTTTTGGAATAGATGGTCGAAAAATTAATCAAGTAACCAAAGGAAAGTGGGATGTAACTGATTATTATGGTTTTGACGAAAAGAAAAAAATATTTTATTTTCAGGCGGCTGCCAAGTCTCCTTTAAGAAGAGAGGTATATTCCATTAGGATTGACGGCTCAAAAATGACTCCACTTGCAGACACCGAAGGTACAAATAGCGCATTTTTCAGTAATTCATTAGATTATTTTATTAACAATTTTAGCAATTCAGCAACTCCCCCGATTTTTACTCTCTACAATTCTAATGGCAAAAGAATCAGAGTAATTGATGATAACCCCTTTCTAACCTACAAATTGAGCCAATACACTATCTTACCAAAAGAATTTTTTAAATTTACTACATCCGAAGGATTTGAACTTAACGGCTGGATGATAAAACCTCAAAATTTTAATTCCAACAAAAAATATCCCGTTTTGATGACCCAATATAGCGGACCTAATTCACAGTCAGTCCTTGACGTGTGGCAAATAGGGTGGGAACATTATTTGGCATATAACGATATTTTGGTTGTATGTGTTGATGGGCGCGGAACGGGCGCACGAGGTGAAGAATTCCGTAAATGTACATATATGAAATTAGGAAGATTAGAAAGTGATGACCAAATTGAAACTGCTAAATATCTTGCCAAGTTAAGTTATGTCGACAAAAAACGCATTGCTATATGGGGGTGGAGTTACGGCGGATTTATGACTGCGATGTCCATGAGCCGTTCTAACCTTTTTAAAGTAGGAATTGCTGTGGCACCCGTTACTACTTTTCGTTTTTACGATTCAGTTTACTCAGAACGGTTTATGCGACGACCACAAGAAAATGCTTCTGGATACAATCAAAATTCCCCAATAAATCTTGCAGAAAACCTCCAAGGAAGATTATTTTTGATACACGGAAGTATAGACGACAACGTTCATCTGCAAAACACAATGGAATATGCAGATAAATTGATAGAGGCAAACAAACAATTCGATATGTTTATCTATCCTAACCGAAATCACAACATCAGAAGTGAAAATAGTCGACAACATCTCTATCAGATGAAATTTGATTATTTGATGAAATATTTAGTTAATGATTAGTACAAAAAATTTATTTAATTTTTTTTTTAATTTTTTTGACATTTATTTTTTTTTTAATTTTTTTATTTATACCTTTGCAAAAATTTTTTTGAATTTATTAATTAAAACCTTAGTTTTTTTATGAAGAAAGTACTTTTGACTTTTTTGTGCGTACTTTGTTTTGGGATTGGCAGTATATTTTCCCAAAGTCGCACTATTACGGGTACAGTAACAGACGGAACAGACGGGTCTCCAATACCTGGTGCGTCCGTTCATGTTAAAGGGACAACGGTGGGAACAATAACTCAAGCAGATGGAACTTATTCTTTATCAGTTCCGGAGGGTGCAGAGAAAATTGTTTTCTCTTTTGTCGGTATGAAAACCCAGGAATTAGATATTGGCGCACGGACCGTCATCAATTCAACTATGGACAGTGATACCAAGATGATTGATGAGGTTATTGTTGTAGCCTACGGGACGGTTAAAAGAGAGGCAAAAACAGGGTCAGTAGCATCTGTGAGCGGTGATAAAATCGCAGAACTACCTGTTTCGTCTATTGACAAAGCCCTCGCTGGTAAAATGGCAGGAGTGTCAATTACATCCTCATCCGGACAGCCCGGAGCATCCTCAGATATTCGTATTAGAGGAAACTCGTCTATTAACGCTGGTAACAATCCACTTTGGGTTGTAGATGGTATTCCCATTATGACGGGAGACCAGAGTATTTTTACGAACACAAGTAATGCTCTTTCGTCGTTAAATATGAACGACGTTGAGTCGATTACAGTATTGAAAGACGCCGCAGCTGCTTCCGTTTACGGCTCACGAGCAGCAAACGGCGTTATCCTTGTAACCACTAAATCGGGTAAAGACGGAAAAGCAAAATTTTCCGCACGAGCAAAAGTTGGTATTTCATGGTTGGCTAACGACAATAATTATGGTGTTATGACCGGCGAAGAACTACTTGGTTACCAACGAGATGCGGTTAAAAATGCACAAATTAACGGTGTATATTTAGACCCAGACAACCCAAATTCAATTGCAGGAACACCTAATTACAACCCTTACTATCGTCCTATGGAGATATTAAGTCGTGAACAATCAAGTTGGATAGATTGGGTTACAAGGTATGGTAAATTACAGGAGTATGAGATTAACGCTTCCGGCGGAAATGCAAGAGGAAATTATTATAGCTCACTCTTGGCACATAGAAATGACGGAGTTTTTTACGGCATCGATTTTTCTAAGTTCTCTTATAGAATTAATGCCGATTACAAATTGACCAATAAAATTGAGACTGGCTCCCGCATTAACGTTGCTTATACAGAAGCAAACGACGTTGCCATGCAATCTCTTTATTACGTTAATCCTATGTTTGCTGGTATGACTATATTGCCTTGGACACCGAGACTTGATGAGTTCGGAGACCACAACGTTGATATACCCGAAAATAGCTATTCAAACCCGAGAGCGACCGCTAAGTATGATGACCAATTTTCTAAACAATACAGGTTTACAGGGAGTATGTACCTTCAATGGACACCTATTAAAGATCTTGTTTTCAAAACAACTAACGCATTTGAAGGCACATTTGAAGATGGACGTAGATTTTGGTCGGCTGAAACAAATCAAGGAACAGCAACTTTACAGACATCAAGAACAGCTTATACACAAATGACAACATCAAATACTGCTACTTATAGCAAAATTTTTGATGAAGTACATTCGGTAAGATTGCTCGGTGGCCAGGAAGCAATGATATCTGACTTTGACCACACCTATTTATATTCACCCGATGTTGACAAAGCAGTACCATATCCTAATACTTCAACGCCTGATCGTGATGAAGGAGATTATTACTTCGAAGCTGAAACAATGCTTTCATATTTCGGAATTTTAGACTATAGCTACGATTCAAGATATTATCTACAAGCTTCCATTAGGTATGACGGCAGTTCATTATTTGGAGCAAATAATATTTGGGGACTATTTTGGTCGGCAGGTGTTTCGTGGAACTTGCACAATGAAGAATTTATGAAAGATATTGACTTCATAGATATGTTGAAAATTAGAGCAAGTTATGGTGTAAACGGTAACAACAATATTGAGCCTTATCGCGCTTATGGTCTGTATCGTACAGTAACTTATAACGGAGCAACCAATTATATTCCCCAGAGACCTGAAAACAAAGAACTCTCTTGGGAAAGGAACTATACATGGAACGCAGGTTTAGATTTCGGTCTTTTAGGTTGGCTATCGGGAAGCGTTGACGTTTATAATAGAAAAACTACCGATATGCTTTTAAGCAAAAGAGTTCCACAAACGACCGGTTTCACATATAATTTTATGAACATTGGTGAATTAGAAAACAAAGGAGTTGAACTGCAATTAGATGCAGAAGTATTAAGACTTGGAGATTTTGTTTGGGAGGTTGGAGCAAACATTGCTTTTAACAGAACAAAAATTATCGATCTGGCAGATAATACATTCCTTGAATGGTACCCAATTGGTGATGACACCTCGGATGGTCGTTTAAGACATATTGTAAATAAATCATTCCTTACATTTTGGTTAAGAGAATATTACGGTGTTAATCCCACAAATGGAGAACCTCTATTTGTTGACAAAGATGGAAATCTTACAAATGTTTACGACAAAGCAAGGTATATTGAAGCAGGATCACCCGAACCAAAATATATTGGCGGTTTTAATACTGCGCTTTCATGGAGAGGATTTAACCTTGGCGCATTTTTTGAATTCAAAGGAGGCAACAAAGTTTTGATTATTGAAAATCGCTATCTACAATCTGATGGCAATCAAATGTCAATGAACCAATCAAAAAGTGCACTTAATTATTGGAAAAAAGAAGGTCAAACAGGCGTAAACCCACAGCCAATTGCAAATAATACTAATAACGGTTATAGCTTTAACACTACTCGTTTCTTAGAAAGAGGAGACTATTTGCGTGTTAAAGATATTACATTGTCATATACGGTGCCTAAAAGTATTACTGATAGGGTTATGCTCGGTTCTGCAAGATTATATGTTAGCGGGCTAAATATTTATACATTCCACGATGTCGACTTTTGGGACCCAGAAAGAGGAGTTGACGGAATGGGATATGGTATTTATCCTATGACTAAATCATTTATTGGTGGTATTGAAATAACATTCTAATTTATAAGGAGATAAAATATGAAAAAAGTAATAATAACAATTGCAACTTTTGCAATGATAATGTTTTCTAGTTGTAATGATTTTTTGGTAGAACCCCCAAAACTAGGACAGAGCGATGTCTTAATTCTCGACACTTATGAAGGTTTAGATAATGCAACGGGAGGACTTTATGCATATATATCACGCTCTGGCTGGTACGGAGCATATTATGTTTTAGACGCAGAAATGCGTTCAGGTAACGGTAAAATTAATTTAGAGTATTCATCAGGGCGCGGAACAGTTGCATATAATTGGAACTATACCCCCGAAGCAACTTCAGGTTTGTGGGAAATCGGTTATGCGGCAATTGCTGCGGCAAACAAAATTATGGAGAACCTTGAGGGTAAAGATATAGGTGCTGTAACAGCGCAAGATTTAGACAACCTAAAAGCAGAGTGCCTTTTTATTAGAGCTATTGCGCATTTCGACCTAGTGAAATTATTTGCGCAATCTTATACCTCAACTGCAACCTTAGGAGTTCCCAATATGACTTCTTCTGACCCTTCTTTACTTCCCGCACGTAATACCGTAAAAGAAGTTTACGGATTTCTTGTGGAAGATTTATTGGAAGCAGAAAAATTAATTGACCCAAACTATAAAAGATCAGGAGTTTCAGACCAAAAAGCTGTTGTTACACTTCCTGCTATTCAGGCATTATTGTCACGTGCTTATCTTTTTATGAGCGAATGGCAAAAATGCGCAGACTATGCTACTAAAGTAATTAATAATCCTTCTTTTAGGATGTGGACTATTGATGAAATAGTGGATGTATGGACAATTGATGTTCCTTCTGCTGGGGAAGTTATTTTTGAAATGTATGGTTCGCAAGGAAATACTTTTGATGCTTATTGGGAAGGAACACCTTGGATGACAAGTTTTGACGGATATGGAGATATTGCTGCAAGCCGTGATATAGTCGATTTTTATGATTGGGACGATGACGAAGAAAAAGAGGATGGTATTTGGGACATGCGAAGAAAATTGTTCAAAAGCCCAGAAGAGGCTACTAATCTGTTTTGGACAACAAAATACAACGGAAAAGGGATAAGTACCCCCGATGTAAGCAATACAATTATTCTCCGTCTTTCTGAAATGTACCTTAACAGAGCTGAAGCATTAGCCAATAACGCTGTAATTGATGGTGTTTCAGCCCACGGCGACCTGAACGTTATAAGAACTAATCGTATTAAAGGTGCAGAACCTTTAACAGGTGCAGGAAGAGAATTGGTTTTTTCAGAAAGAAAAAAAGAACTCGCTTGGGAAGGACATTTGTTATTCGATTTGTCGAGAACAGGAACTCGATTAGAGCGCCCTGATTGCAATGATGCACAAAATCAAACAATTGAGTATCCTAGTCATAGATGGGCATTGCCGATTCCAAAATCTGAAATCGATGTTAATCCTAATCTTAAACAGAACCCAGGTTATGGAAATTAATATAATGTTTAATAAAAATAAATTTAATCGATATGAAAAAGATAAAATTTTTGATAGTAACAATAATAGGAATTTCGCTATGTTTTTCATCTTGTAATGTAAATAGTGACAAGATTCCTGAATTTAACGATAAAGATGCCTCCGTTGCCTTTACTATTCAGAGCTATTCTGTTGAGGAAGATTATTCTTTAAAAAACAACGGTAAATATTTTCAAATACCTGTTACATTAGCTTCCCTGAATGGGATTTCAAGTCAGGTTAAGTTCGAAATTATTGACGTTACTTTAGATGGAGGAACAGACTTTGAAAGAACATCGAAAGAGGGAATTAATTATAATTTAATAAGTAGTAATACTTTGAACTTTGATGCCGCAAACAGAAAGCAATATATTGAAATAGAAATTATCAATATACCCGATGATTTTACCCGTGATTTTGAATTTTATATTCAAATAACGAATGGCGGATCAGTAAAAATCGGTTCTGATAGTATTTGCACTGTTAGAATTCTCGATATGGACCATCCATTGGCAAATATTTTGGGAGATTACAACGGTGTTGGTAATAGCTACTTTGATGGAAGATGGGAATTTACGCCTACTTTTGAAAAAGATGAAGAAGATGTTTCATTAGTATGGATAAGGAGTTTTTTCTATGGGCAAAATCAGCCAATTTATGGTGTTGTTAATTCAGAGATGACCGAAATCAGAATTCCTCACGGACAAACTCTTACCATGAGTGCTGGTGAACCGTATGCAGTTATGGCGGGTTGGTTTGTTGAGTATGATGAAGACGGTAATGAAATAGAATTAGAAGATGATGAAATACCTGACGGGCATAATTTGATTCTCTATATTGAAGATGACAATGGGCAAATAACAATTACGATGCCTCCAATTTATTGGCTTGGTTCTTATGTAATCCCTTCAGATGCATGGTTCGAAATTTATATACCATGGCCTGTACCTGGCGGTGGTCAATTCGACCATGATTGGAGTAGACCTATGATAACCTTAATAAAATTATAATAATATGAAAAAGATAATGTTTTTAATAAGTGCGGCGCTATTTTTTGCAATAAGCTGCACAGATTTTCCGGATGAAACACAAATAGGTAACCCCACCGGACCTAATGTGGAAATTACTATCCTCGAGGATTTTAATGAGATGGCAGTAGTCTACGTAGATAAGTCAGTTGTTCCTTGGAAAGAAACGCCTGCTATCTTTAAGCCCAATGCTGATTCGGTAATATGTTTCAATTTGAAAACGTCAAATGTTGCTGCATATTTTTCCTATCTCGTAACAGAAGGAGTAGACCCCGATGAAATTACACCTTATAACGTTTTAAGATGTTCCTATCCAGGCGTTAAGGGATCTATCCAATATGGAGATAATGATGCAGAAAAAAATTCGGCAAATGATATTGTACTTGTTGTAGCTGATAATAGGTATCTTCCTGAAGATCTGGAAATTGTGTCTGCAGGCAATGATACAATACTTCTATTTACATCCATTAAGTTTACAACATATCAAATTTTCGCTGCCTCTGCACATAAAGATGGCATTGTCGGAAATATGTCTTATCAAACTGTCGTCAAATCTGACGGAAATGTCAGGTCATTGAGTAGTACACATTCTGATGGTGTAATTAGTATTAAATTTTCTGAAAAAATAGTACGACCGAAAGAAAGTACTGGAAAAATTTTTGGTACTTATTTTACCGACAATCCTACCATAGACGAAGTAGCAACAATTCAAATTGAAGAAGAAAATATTGACGTTTACGACGATATTTTGGAAATAACACTTTCTGACAAATTTCCTGCGGGTTCTCATGTTTGCATCACTTGGGAAGCAGATGCAGTTCGAGATCTTTTTGATAACCATACTGCTGCTTATACATCAAAACAATATGTAGCACCTAATTGGCAAGGACGATACGGTCGTATGCCTTTTAAATTGTGGGAATTTGATGAACCCGAAGAAGAATTGATAAAATTCCATAATGCTACATCCTTCAGGATAGAATTATCAGGCGAACCATCAGAACTTTACCATTCTGTTGATGATTTTGACGTATCCCTTCATTATATTTTGTATGTTGGCAATGTGGGAAATCCTGATATTACTATGCCTTTGCTCAGGCAGCTTTCCCAAATTTCAAATGGAGTTGTATCTCTCAGATTATCAAATACATCAACTTTGATTAGGAATATGCTCATTGGTATTACTATTGGAGAAGGCTCATACGTTGATAAGTGGGGGAATGGAAATGAAGAGTTTGTATTGAAAGATCAGTATCAATTTGTAACAACCTATACAATAACTGCTTCCGTTGATGGAGAAAATGGAAGCATTTCAAATGCTGGCGCAAGAGAACGAAACGCAGGTCAAGACCACCCATATAACATGACTCCCTCTGCGGGTTATCAAATTGATAAAGTTATGGTTGATGGTGTTGATAGTACAGCTGATGTTACTATTGTATCAGATGTTGGTACATATACATTCTACAACTTATCTGCCGACCACTCAATTGTGGTTTCATTTAAAAGTAAGTAGATGTTTAAACTAATTTATTATGCCACGGAGTATCTTTGGATACTCTGTGGTCTTTTTTTCTAATAAATATGATAAATATGAAAATTATGAAAAAAACAATCTTAATATTCTTAATATCAATATTATTGTTTTCGCTTAAAATATCTGCCCAAGAAGCCACAACGAATTGGCCCTATCTATATAATGATTTTAAAAACGGGACGGTTAATTATACAAACGGTGCTAAAAATGAGGCTTTAATGAATATTCATCTGCTACGTAGCAGATTACATTATTTGGATAACGGTATTATAAAAGAAGTTTCCAATACCGATATTCTAGTAATTGAAATAGGTACTGATAAATATTTTGCACATGACGGAAAAATGTATCGAGTTTTTGCAGGAAATAAAGTATGTTTTCTTGGCGAACTCGCTACCGCGGATATAAGCGCCTTAAACGTACCAACCGGAGCTTATGGCTCTTCGTCAAGTACACAATCGACTAAAAAATTAACATCCATTGATTTGTCTCAAACTCCATACGTCAATCCTGCACAATGGTCGAGTACGAGCCATATTGAGTTAAAGAACAATAAAGAAGGAGGCGATTTTTTGCCTATAATTAAAAAATATTATATCGTTTCGTGCGGCGAAATATTTTTGGCAACCAAAAAAGGCATTGAATCGAATTTGTCTGATGATAAAATAAGTGAGTTTAACGATTTTGTAAAAAAGCACAAAATAAAGTGGAGATCACCCGAGTCGCTTGCCAAATTGTTAGAATTTTTTGGAGAGGAGTAGATGTGAGTAGTGAGTAGTGAGTAGTGAGTAATGAGTATTGTTTTGAGTGCGGCTCCTGCGTTCTTAACTTTGTTTCTTTGCGTTAAAATAAGAAAAAATTAATGAATTTAGTGATAAAGTGAATGCGAAACCCTCTTTGTTTCTCTGTTCCTTCCTTGTGCTCCTTGGATTGGAAGATTCCCCGAATTGCGCTTACACTTATTCAGGGTTATCTACGTTACACTCCTTGCGGAGTGTTCTGCGTGGGGTGTAGAGAGGTCGTGCGGTCTTTTGCGTTCCGTTAGGAATGCATCGCTTGGTAGAAAATGTACAATCAACCGTCTGCATTCCGATAGGAATGCATCCTTTATCTTCGTTGTAAGCGCAACTCGGGGCACGAACTTTGCGCCCCTTGCGTTCTCAATTTTGCGCCTTTGCGTTAGAATAAATAATATGAATAATGTATACTAAAACTCTTGATGCAAAAAAGCCCACCGTTTTAACGATGAGCTTTCACGAAAAATGAAAACACAACAAATTACATTCTTTTTTCTTTTATTCGCGCTTTTTTTCCTGTAAGTTTACGCAAATAATATATCCTAGCACGGCGCACTTTGCCGTATCTGTTTACTTCAATTTTTTCGATAAATGGTGAATTTAACGGAAAAATACGTTCAACGCCAACATTGTTTGATATTTTGCGAACAGTAACGCGTTTGTTTACGCCCATTCCTTTGATTTGGATAACTACTCCTTTGAACGTCTGAATACGTTCTTTGTTTCCTTCACGTATCTTATAGTGAACGGAAACTGTATCCCCAGAGCCGAATTTCGGCATCTCTACTCCCGAAGCAAAAGCAGCTTCAGCTATTTTTATTAAGTCCATTTCTTTTTACAAAATGTTGATTATTAAATTTTTTCGTGCAACATTACGTGATGCCAATGCTCAATAAGAGGTTACACGAAATCGGGTGCAAAGATAATGCTTTTTTTTATAAAAAAATTATTTCTGAGGAAATTTTTTAAATTATTTTTATAAAATAATTATTTTTTGATTTTTTATTGTTATCTTTGCGCCATGATTTCAATTAAAAATTATATTTCTGATTTGTTGTATCTTCATGATTGTGTGATAGTTCCAGAGTTTGGAGGCTTTGTTGCAAACCATCGAAATGTTTCAATTAATGAAGAGTTATCTCTTTTTCATCCCCCCAACAAAGAGGTTGGATTCAACCGTTCTTTAATTTATAATGACGGCTTGCTTGCTCATTTTATTTCTAAAAAAGAATCTATTTCCTTTTCCGACGCAGTAATAAAAATTCGCAGTTTTGTAAAAGAAGTTAATTTACAACTTCTTTCAGGAATTGAAGTTGCCTTTGCTGATATCGGTACTTTTAAAATAGATGCAGCAAAAAATTTGATTTTTTCGTTTAATGAACATTCTTCTTTTTTGACAGATTCGTTTGGATTAACCTCCTTCCGATTTTCATTGTTGAAACAGAAGTATTTACCCTCAAAAATAGAGTTTTCAAAAGATTCAGAACATTCTATTAATAAATTTTCTTTTAGAACCCGAGCCGCAGCCGCTGCCATTATTGCATGTTTTCTCTTTTTTTCTACCGACCTGAAAATGCCTAACATTTATCAGGCAGGAATTTCTTCCAATTTGTTTGATTTACAGGAAAATATTGTTGAATTACCAATTGAAAATGACGAATTTGTTGAGGTTGATATTGAAAATTTTACGACTAAGCCCATTGTTGTGGAAAAAATAGAGAGTAATGACGATGAAATTATTCCCGAATTTGACAACAGTTCCCCAAAATATCATTTGATTGTTGGTAGTTTTCCAAATAATAGTTTGGCATCAAAATTTTTAGTTAAACATCAATCTGACGGCTACCCCGATGCAAAAATTGTTGACAATGGTAGTGGTAGAATTCGTGTTGCTTTATTTTCATTTTCAGATAAAAACGAAGCAATAGCAGAACTTGAAAAGCTTAGGCAAAAGCCTCAATTTTCGGATGCATGGTTACTAACTCATTGAGAGAGTACCACTTTTTATGCGATTTTTGAGGTTAATACCAAAAATTAATATTGAGTCGCCTCCCAAAAGGTCAGAGTTCCTTACCTCATAAACGTTTTTTTGTTATTTTATAAGGAAAAATCTATTTTTGCAGAGGAAACCAAAATGTCCTACATTTTGGTTTTTTGCATTCCGTTAGGCGATGCATTGAGCTTGTCGAAAATGAATGCATCGCTTGGTAGAAAAATAGCCATACAAACAACCTGCATTCCGTTAGGAATGCATCCATTTTCATGTCATTAATGGTAATTTGGTCGCATTCCTAACGGAATGCGTTTTTATGCTTTGAAATTATTTTCTACCAAGCGTCACATTCATTTTCGACAAGCTCAATGCATCGCCTAATGGAATGTGGAAAACTGAGGTTGATAAATATTTCATAAAAAGGTGACATTTTGATTTCCTCGGAGGTCAGGTAATCTGAAGGTATGAATAAGGTTACCCTTTGAAAATGAAAAATTAAATCCGTTAATATATAAAAGAAAGAAAATAATATGAATCGAAATCGAAATTTATATTATTTTTGCAAAAATTTTCAAAATTGAACTATCAAAAACAAATATTTTCATAAAAACAAACTTTTTCATTTCAATCCAACGTGTGAGATTGCAATAGCAAACGGTCATGATACTTATGTACCTCCTCTTCACTTACAAAAATTTGAAAATGACTTATCTACCATTCCTTGTTTTTTGGCGAACTCAAAAGATTTTGTCCTTGTTCCTAATAGGATTAATAGAAATTTTATTGAATATTTAGATTTTCTCGGTTTTGAAGTGCCAATTTTTGTCACTTCACCTGATGAGTTGCCTCAATCTACTGAAATTGACCTACTTTCTCCTTGGGGGTGGAGTCCCGCAGAACATAAAAAACTTAACCCTTTTTGTCGATTCACTAACGAAATCTGGCAAAAACACCAAATGTCAAAATGGAAAAAATCTCATGCAGAACTATTAAGCCGAGAAACTACATATAATTTTATCACACAATTGATTAATTCTAACGACAATTCTTATAATCTTTTAGAAATTCCATCTATTCCTTTGAAAATAAAATCATTAGAAGAAGTTAAATCTTTGATTGATATAATGCCTCCTCCCATTTTATTAAAAACGCCTTTGAGTGCTTCGGGTCGTGGACATTTTAAAATCAGAGACAAAAACGAAAACGCCGAGCAAAGCGATTGGATTAAATCTAAATTGCACAAACAGAAACTTTTCTATGCAGAACCGTTTCTCAAAAAAATTTCAGATGTTTCGTTTCATTTTATGATAGAAGAAAATGAAATCAACTATCTTGGAAATACTTTTTTTAGTACTGATTCCAAAGGACAGTTTATTGGTTGTTATGTTCGATTTCCTGAAAATCCTCAATTAAATAAAGATTTTCTTGTTGATGCGTGCCATCAAGCAATCGAACTATTAATGAGAGGTTTACAGAAATTGGAAATAAATAAAGTTTATCAAGGTCCGTTGGGCATCGATGCCATATTTTTTGAAAAAGAAAACGGAAAAATCACACTAAATCCGTGTGTAGAAGTGAATTTAAGACACACAATGGGATTAATAAATCTTTTTTTACGAAAAAGAATTCATCCCGATAATAATGGAAAATGGCTAATTATAGAAGAATTAATAAATAAAAATGAATTTAAACTTCCACAAAAATCTTTAAAAGATGGATTTATTTCGAGCGGTTCTTTTTGTTTAACAGTGCCTTACGGTGATTCGGGGCATGTTTTAAGGTTGAATATTTCTTAGATCCTATCGAGTTTGCGCCAAATCAGGCGTTAGTAACATTTTTTAAGAGAATTTCTCACTAGATGAGGCTTCTGTCTGCAAAATGGGTTAATAATACAAGTAAAAAAACCGCCAACCTGCATTCGCAAAGTTGACGGCAAGAGTTGTAGCCAAACAACGTTTTCACAACTCATCATCATGATATTACTAAAACTTCTGCTGTGCAAAGGTATACATTTTATTTTATTTTTTGCACTTTTTTGAAACAATTTTTTCCGTGAAATACAAATTCCTCCAATCAAAAAAAACCGCCAACCTGCTTTCGCAGGGTTGACGGCAAGAGTTGCAGCGTAAAGAACGTTATTGCAACTCTTCATCATGATATTACTAATAACTTCTGCGGTGCAAAATTATACAATTTTTTATATATTTTTACATTTTTTAACATTTAAAGTAACTTTTTTTTACTCTTTTTACACAAAAGAATAAATTTTAATGACAAAAGGATAAAATTTTAAGACTAAAATATGGTTGTTTAATTCCATTTTTAACATACAGACTCATTTGTTAAAAAACCTTGTTGTTTCAGTACTTTGAGCAATACTTTTGAAAAATGCTCGTTATCACTTTTTTTATAACGGACATCTGTAAATACTTGTGCCAAAGTCTCTTTACTGTTTTCTTTTATAAAATTTTGGTAAAAATCCGAGTGTTCCTTTTCATAATATATTTTGTCAATATCTTCGGAAGTATAATCTTTATAAACTTCCTGATGCATAATATCTTGAAAAAACAGTCTGTCGGTAAGGTCGGGATTTTCATCGGGGTATCCGAGAGTAATTGCGGCAACAGGAACAACTCCTTTGGGAAGTTTGAGTATTTCAATTATTTTATCAGCATTGTAAATCACTGTTCCGATGTAACATATTCCCAATCCGTTTGCTTCTGCGGCAATTGAAACATTTTGAGCAACAAGAAGTGCATCGATGGCGGCGGTCATAAATGACAAAAAATTATCGAAACCCGGTGTTGCGTTTCTTTGTAGACACCACTTGTTAAAACGGTTAAAATCAGCGCAAAAAGTCATAATCACAGGGGCTTCTTTAATCATAGGCTGATTGAAATGTATCGGAGAAAGAGACTCTTTTATTGTTTCATCAGAGGTAACAATAATACTATAAACCTGCATATTTCCGGTGGTGGAGGCGCATGTTCCTGCATGTATAATATGATTGAGAAGTTGATTTTCAATCTTTTGATTTTTATATTTTCTGATGGAGCGGTGTGAAAAAATTGTATCTAAAATGTTCATATTTATTTTCGAGTTAAATCAAATTAAGGTTTTTCATTTCATTGAGCAGTAATTCTTTGTTATCTTTGCTCATTTCGCAAAGGGGAAGTCGAAATATCTCTTTAATTTTGCCCATTGCTGCTAATGCCGTTTTGATGGGGATAGGATTTGTTTCGCTACCCATTAGTTCCATTAATCTTTTATATTTGAAAAAAAGTGCTATTGATTTTTGAGTGTCGCCATTGATAGAAGCAGACATCAATTCTTGGAATTCGGAGGGAATAATATTAGCCATAACTGAAATACATCCGTCTGCACCCATAAGATTAGCGGCTGTAGAAAGAAAATCGTCGCCACTGAATAGTTTAAATCCTTGAGGTCTGTTTGCTAAAATATTCGTAAAAGCATGAAAACTGCCCGCCGCTTCTTTTATTCCTCGAATAGTACTATATTTGTTGGCTAATTCTATTGTTAATTCCCATGGAATATTACAACCCGTACGGGCAGGAACATTGTATAAAATTATAGGAATAGTAACGGCTTCAGCAATTTTAGAAAAATGAAGGTACAACCCATTTTTGGAAGGTCTGTTGTAATACGGAGAAACCACTAATAGTGCGTCAGCGCCTTCATTTTCAGCAAAACGGGAATAAAAAATACTTTCTTTTGTAGAACTACTCCCGGATCCAGCAATCACGGAAATACGTCCATCAACAATTAAAATAGCTCTTCTGATAAGCATATCACACTCTGCTTCGGTCAATGCGGGCGTTTCAGCAGTGGTGCCGCAAACTATTATGCCTTGCGTTCCTTGTAATATATGCCATTCTATCAGTTCATCAAATTTGTCGTAATCAATTTCACCGCTCTCCTTTAAAGGCGTAATGATTGCAACTATCGAACCTTGTAAATCATTGAAATTCATATTATTTATATTAATTATGTTCTTAAATAAAATATGCAAAAATAATCACGGTACACGGTGAACGGTGCACGGTGCACGGTACACGGAGCACGGTACAGGGTTCACGGTACACGGTTTATTCAATTTTTTCATTTGGAAATATTATGTGTGTTATTCAAATTGTTATTTACTCATTGACTCATTGACAATTTTTTTGGGCAAACACGCAGGTTTGACCCTACTCTCATTCACTCATTTTCTCATTCACTCATTTATTTATTTTTTTATTACAAGGTGGACGACCGCAAGGGTGCGCCCCTACACTTATTCACTCATTCACTCATTCACTCATTCACTCATTTACTTATTCACTCATTCACTCATTTACTCATTTACTCATTCACTAACCACTAATCACTAACCACTAATCACTACTTATCATATCATAAAAAAAATCAACTATTTCGTTATGGTCGAAAGCCAGATTTGGGATTTTGCCAAAAAAGAACCAATTAGCTTCGGCTGCGTCGTCTCCTGCATTGAACACAATATTTTCATTTACTTTTGCTAAATAAACGACTGCCACTGTATGTCCGCGTGGGTCACGTCCGGGCTTTCCGAAGGTTCCAATTTGTAGAAGTTTAGCGTTTTCAATTCCTGTTTCTTCTTTCAGTTCTCTTAATGCTGCGTCAGGTAAATCTTCGTTTTCATCTACGAAACCGCCTGGCAATGCCCACATTCCTTTGAAAGGCTCATGCTTTCGTTTTATTAACAATATTTTTATATCTTTCTCTTTTTCCGCTAAAACTATTAAATCGACCGTAACAGCGGGTCGAGGATAGTCATAGCAATATTTTTTTCTATTCATTGGATTATTCTTTTTATTACTCTTAAAAAGTGCGTATATTTTTTTGTATCGGAGTTAAAAATCCCTTGATGGTCTAGGGAATCAATTCTTACTTCGTTGCATGCATGAATTATTTGTCCGTGTCCGAGGCAAATACCCACGTGTGTAATAACGTTTTCGCTATTATCAAAGAATGCCAAATCACCGGGTCTTGCTTCTTCCACAAAATTGACAATTGTACCACAATCCACTTGTTGCGTGGCGTTTCTCGGAATCGTATGTCCCATAATTTTGAAAACAATTTGAGTCAGCCCAGAACAATCAATTCCAAAAAAAGTTCGTCCGCCCCATAAATAAGGCGTATTAAGAAAACCTTTTGCAACTTCTTCCAATTTAAGTTTTCTCGTGGGCACTTTACCTTGCAGATAAAATTCTCGATTTCCAATTGCAATGCTATTTAAATCATCACCGTTAAAAACAATTTTGCTGCCTCCTGAAATTGTTTGCACTGATTTTTCGGGTTCACGAATAAGTTTTAAAGAAGGAGCGGGCACAATAATTCCGTCTTTTGTAAGCCATTGATTAATAATATTTTCTTCGCTGGGGATGAATGTAGTTTCGGAAATCCAGCCTTCATAACCATCAAATTCAGAACGTACTCGGCACCAACCCGAAATAGCTTCTAAAAGATAAAAAACTTCACCGAATAAAATCTGCGTTTCAAGTGGAGACATTTCAGCAGGCTCCGCTCTAACTGAAAGTGCCCCATATTGACAAATTGATCCAATCATAGATTAATGTTTAAAATAATAATACCATAAATTCGGCTGTTTTACGAAGGTTTTTGTAAAAGGTTACATTTTTTTGAAAAAATTTGCATTTAAAAGGATTTTTTATGATTACTTTGTTTTTTAAAATATTGTAAATAAGGGAATAGGGTAGGGTTGTGATGTTCTTTATTTTTTTTGCTAAGATTGTTTTGTAGGAAATTTAATAAAGTAAAAATAAGGTTAGATTGCATAACGAAATCAAAATGTTCTGCTGTTAAAAAAAATCGTTAGGAAAGTTTACAAAATATACTCTCTCGACTGCCCGCGTTATTGCGGTATATAACCATCTTAAAAATTCTCGTGATAAATAATCTTTCGTAAAATATCCTAAATCAATAAATACTGCTTTCCATTGTCCGCCTTGCGATTTATGGCAGGTCATAGAATAAGCGAATTTTATTTGTAACGCATTGTAAAAATCGTTTTCACGAGCAAGTTCAAAACGTTTTTTCATGGATGGCTCGTCGCAATAATCTTCAAGTACTTCATGTAAAAAAGCGTTCTGTTGTTCGGCAGAAAATCCTGGACCATCAGATAAAATTGTGTCGATAATTATTCGTACATCAATTTCAATTTCTTTATAATCAATAAGTTCGCATGTTAAATCGGCAAATCGATAGCCATATAATTCGTAATATTTTCCTATTCGTTTTATTCGTGCAATATCGCCATTTGCAATAAAACTTACTGTTTCATTATCTTTAAGCCAATGATAATTATTTTTCATAATCAAAAGGTAATCACCATTCGAAAGTTCTTCTTCACGGTAAAGTAGCGAACTTCTGATTCCAGTATTATATTTATTGGCGTTTTTATTCGTTCTGCAAATTACTAACGTATCTTCTAAACCGTATTTATCGTAACATTTAGCCAACTCTTCCTGTAGTTCTGCACTTGATATTCTTTTTACATCTTTAAACTGGGTATTCAATTTAGGATATTGAACTACATTTAGATTTTTGCTCAACACTTTTCTAAGGAATGTAGCGTTGTGTAATATTCCGCTTTTGTCACTTTGTCTGACCACGTCTGTAAGTTCGGTTGTCAGTGTATAAAATTTACTTTTGTCAAAGGAATTTTTATCGAGAGCGGGACTTATTTCGAGACCCACGGGTGGAAGCTGCGCTGTATCACCGACGAGTAATAATTTACATCCGGGTGCATCAAAAACGAACTCTAATAAATCGTTTAACAACATTCCTGACCCAAAAAATGCGTTGCCAACTGATTCATTTGAAATCATTGAGGCTTCATCAACAATAAAAATAATGTCTCTCGAAAAGTTTTTATTCAAAGTAAAACCTCCAAAACCATCTTTTGTTTTTTTTTGCCTATAAATTTTTTTATGAATTGTGAATGCTGCTTTGTCTGTCATATTTCCCAGCACTTTTGCGGCTCTACCTGTTGGTGCGGTTAGAACTGACTTAATGTTTAATTCGTCCATAGTTTTGACTAATGCATTAATTAATGAAGTTTTTCCCGTGCCCGCATATCCTTTTAAAATCATTACAGGCATATTTTCGCGAGAAATTAAAAATTTGGCAATCTGGCAAATAGCCGACAGTTGCGAATTTGTTGGTTCGTGAATTAAATTCTCTTTGAGCCGATTTATTAAATGTTCATTAATCATAGTTTCGCGTTTCTGGTGTTGAAAAATTTTGTAAGTCAACATTTCTTCTTTCTGTATTGGATTGAGACTTGACCAAAAACTTTTTTCTTTTCTAATACTTCTTCCATATTCCTTAAATAGTACAACCTGATAGCCTAATTTGTTTTATTAGAAACGCAAAAGTACAATTTTAAGTTTTATTTTCCGATTTTTTTTAGAAAAATTCTTAAATTCACACTCTCGTCAATGTAAATGTTAATCTCAAACAAAAAGATGAAAGTAAATGTTTTTTAAACATTTCAACAAAATTGTAGTTTTACAAATATGTAACTGATTTCATTAGTGAATTTAAATGCTTACGGGCAAGAATTAGAATGAGGCAAGCACTAACAAAAATGCGGGGCTTGTTGATAAGGAAAGCGGTAAAGAGGCAATTCCTTATAAATATAACAATGCTTTTCCTTTTGGAAGGGTTAGCAGCCGTAAGCCGACTATCCAACAACGAAACGCCAAAACGTCTCAATCACCATTTACCATATTTTCACTCTTTTTAGTGATGATGTTCCGCTTCTTCTGCTTCTTCAAATGTTTTATGAACGGTTCCATGCGGATGTTCTACGGGCGCATAGATTGAATAAAGTTTCAACGGGTTATCACCCGAATTGACAATATTATGCCATTTTCCTGCTGGCACAATAATTGCAAAATCTGCTTCTACTTTTTTAGTAAAAGACAAATCCTCTTCGCTGTCGCCCATCATTACCGTTCCTGCGCCTTCTTCGATACGTAAGAATTGGTCAAGGTCGGGATGAACTTCCAATCCGATTTCGCCACCAACGGGAATCGACATTAACGTAACTTGCAGGAACGTTCCTGTCCACAATGCTGTGCGGAAGTTTTCATTTGCCACCGTATATGCGTCAATGTTAAGCACGGTTGGCTCGGCACCAAAATCCTTTAAAAGTACTTCCTCGTCAAAGGTTGACTTTTCGTCAGTTTTTTCGCTGTTTTGAGTTTTACAACAGCAAGACGACAGGCATAACCCAAAGGTTAATAGCAAAATAAAAAACAGGTTTTTCTTCATTGTATAAATTATTAAAGTTTTATTATTAAAAAAAGGCTGCTACTTACGAACAGCCTTTCCATTTATTATGAAAACAAAAACATTTTTTTTTAAAGAATGTAAGTAAAATAACCTTAAATAAATCTTTTAAAAAACGGGTGCAAAGATAAGTACAATTTTTTATATTTCAAGTTTTTTTTAAAAAAAAATTAAAAAAATTTAAAAAAATATCTATTTTTGCACAAAAAATAAGTATGAATATTGATGATATTTTTCAGAATAACAATGAGTTGATAGATTTTGATAGCGAAGAAAATCTTGATTCTGAAAATTTTGAACAGAATGAACATTCCGAGATGTCCGCTGAATTTGATTCTTTCGATGAGGAAGCACCTTTTGAAATAATTCCCCGTTTCGTTCCTCCTAATGAAACTACTGTTATTACACCTTTACAAGGAATGTACAAAGAGTGGTTTTTAGATTATGCTTCTTATGTAATTCTTGAGCGTGCTGTTCCGCATATTGAGGATGGTTTGAAACCCGTTCAGCGCCGTATCTTACACGCAATGAGAAGATTAGAAGATGGTCGTTATAACAAAGTTGCAAATATTATAGGTTTTACAATGCAGTTTCACCCGCATGGAGATACATCAATTGGTGATGCGTTAGTGCAATTGGGACAAAAAGAGTTACTTATTGATACTCAAGGGAATTGGGGGAATATTTATAATAAAGAAGATAGAGCCGCTGCACCAAGATACATCGAAGCCCGACTGACAAAATTTGCATTGGAAGTTGTTTTTAGTCAAAAAGTTACCCAATGGAAACTATCCTACGACGGAAGAAATAAAGAACCAATTACGTTGCCCGTAAAATTTCCTTTATTATTGGCACAAGGCGTTGATGGCATTGCTGTTGGACTCGCCTCTAAAATTCTTCCTCACAACTTTAACGAACTGATAGATGCCTCAATTGCACATTTGGAAAATAGACCCTTTGAAATTTATCCCGACTTTCCCACGGGTGGAATGTTGGATGTTGCTCGATATAATGACGGATTGCGAGGCGGTTTAGTTAAAGTGCGCTCACGAATATCCAAAATTGATGCTAAAACGCTTATTATTTCAGATATTCCCTTCGGAAAAGATACTAACTCTGTTATCGATTCAATCGAAAAAGCAGTAGATAAAGGAAAAATTAAAATCAAAAAAATTGACGATAATACCGCCCAAAACGTTGAAATAGTGATACATCTGCCACCCGGAAGTTCACCCGACAAAACTATTGACGCACTTTATGCCTTTACTGACTGCGAAATTCCTATTTCCCCAAACGCATGTGTTATTAAGGATAACAAGCCACATTTTATGGGAGTTTCCGACATTTTGCGATTCAATACTGATTACACTGTTCATATTCTTAAAAGCGAATTAGAAATTCAAAAACAAGAATTAGAAGAAGCGTGGCATTTGGCATCATTAGAAAGAATTTTTATTGAAAATAAAATTTATCAACAAATCGAAAATTGCGAAACTTTTGAAGCAATTATTAAAACTATTGACAATGGTTTAGAGCCATTCAAACATCGTCTTAAAAGAGAAGTTACACGTGATGATATAATTTATCTTACAGAAATAAAAATCAAAAGAATTTCACGTTTCGATGCACGAAAAGCCGACGAACATATTCTTTCAATAGAAGAAAACATTAAAGAGACTGAAAATAATTTGTTGAATATTATTCCATATTCCATTAGTTATTTTAAAAAGTTGAAAAAGCAATATGGCTCAAAGTTTCAGCGTAAAACTGAAATCAGAAGTTTTGAAAATATTGAGGCTACAAAAGTTATACAGAATAACGAAAAATTATATTTTAACAGGCAAGATGGTTTTGTAGGAACGTCACTGAAAAAAGATGAATATATTTGCGATTGTTCTGATATTGACGACATTATCATTTTTTATAAAGACGGCAAATATATTATTTCCAAAGTACAAGAAAAATCATTTGTAGGTAAAGATATTATTTATCTTAATGTTTTCAAAAAAAACGATGAGCGCACTATTTACAACGTAGCCTATCGTGATGGCAAGCACGGGTTGACCTACGTAAAACGTTTTTCGGTTACAGGTATTACTCGTGACCGTGAATATAATGTTTCACAAGGCAAAGAAGGTTCTGAAATAATGTATTTTAGTGCAAATCCTAACGGTGAGGCTGAAATATTACGCGTTACTTTAATGCCAAGAGCACGTATCAAAAATCAAGTGTTTGATTATGATATGTCGTGGATTGGTATCAAAGGTAGAGGATCAGTGGGAAATATGCTCTCTCGATACGAAGTGCATAAAATATCATTGAAAAGTAAAGGCGAATCAACTCTCGGCGGTCGAAAAATTTGGTTCGAACCCGAAGTCCTTAGACTTAATTCAGACGGTAGAGGTAATTTCCTCGGCGAATTTCATAACGAAGAGTTAATTCAGGTTATTTGTAACGACGGAACTTTTTATCATACAAACTTCGATTTGACTAACCATTATGACGATAATATTCTTTTTATTGAAAAATTTAATCCTCAAACGGTATGGTCAGCAGTCTATTTCGATGCTGAACTTAAATATTTTTATGTTAAACGGTTTCAGACTGAAATTTCTACAAAACCTCAACGTTTTATTGGAGAACATCCAAAATCATATCTTGTTAAAATTATGCAGGTTGAATATCCACGCTTGGAAATTAAATTTGGCGGTAACGACAAAATAAAAGGAAAAATGATTGTCGAAGTGGCTGAATTTATTGGTATCAAAGGATATAAAGCAAAAGGCAAACGTTTAACGACTTATCAAATTGCTAAAATCAAAGAGTTAGAGCCGCTTAATATACCAAAAGAAGTGAAAGAAACTTCTTCCGAAACACAAAAGGTTGAAAATGACGGAGTAATGTCAATGTTTTGATTGAAAATTGTGACCATAATACAACCCCAACTTAACGAAATATGGAAGATTTTTAATAATGAAAAATCTTCAAAACCTATCTATATTGTTGGTTTTATGGGATGTGGCAAATCAACTTTTGGAAAATTTGTCGCTCAAAAATTTAGAAAAACTTTTATCGACCTCGACGAATATATTTCCAAAAAAGAAAATAAAACCATTCCCGAAATATTTGAAAATGAGGGTGAAAATTATTTTCGTTTGATAGAAAAAAAATCAATCCAACAAATTTCTCAATTAAAAAATGTAGTTGTAGCCACAGGTGGCGGAACGCCATGCTTTTTTGACAATATGAAATTGATGACAGAAACAGGAACAACTATTTATCTTAAAAATAGTCCACAAAAATTGTTTGAAACCCTTCTACTAATAAAAGAGACACGCCCTCTTTTGGCAAACAAAAATGAAAAAGAGCTATTTGACTATATTAATAAGGAATTGCCTCTGCGAGAAAAATATTATGAACGGGCTGATTTTCAGTATTAACATTTCCGATTTGCTCGAAATGATCAAGGTTTTGCAATAAAAAATTGAAATACAATATTTTACATAAATGTTTTCAGTTCCTCACACCCACTCAAAACCGCCAGCCTAATGTTACTGCAATTAAATGATTATTGCTCGAAATATCAGCAGATTGAGGTTTCTCAACAATGTAAGGAACATCGTCCAAATTATATGGCGAATATAAATTTTGTTGTTGCCTGATCATATAAGCCACATCGACAAACATATTGTTAAATTTATAACCAAAACCACCCGAAAATGTTAGGTGTCTGTTGTCGCTATTAGGGAACTTTTCTAAATAAGGGCTTTGATAATAACCAAAACCACCTCTTAAAGTCAACAATTCAGTTGGGCGAACTTCTGCACCTACTCTTATATTATGAGGATTACGAAAAGTCTTGGAAATTGCGCTGTTTATTTGATTAAAATAGTCTTTATCATCAATTCCCGTTTCTTTAGGAACAAATAACATTGTACTATAATCGATATATTCATAATCAACACTAATGAGACCGATACTTCCAAAAATATATGCCAAACTTCCCGTTGCTTTTAGTGGTGTTCTAAAATTATATGAAATAGTGCCAAACTCCTTGTATCTAGGTTCTCTGACAGTATTTTCAGGCTTGTTATTATTTATTTTAAAATAGTTGACTTCAGATTGAGTTTCAAGCTCTTCATTTATTGAATAAAAAACAGGGGTTTGAAGTGATGCTCCAATTCTTAATGAATTAAAAGGTTTGTAAATAGCACCTATTTTTAAATTAATTCCAATACCTGTAGTATAAAGTGTTTCTTCAAAAGTAAAATTATCTAATCCAACAAAATTATTATTCCATTTAAAATATTCTTCTTTATAATTTCTTCCAATTACATCTTCCCGGTGTTGCAAACTGTGTCGATAATTTAAAGAATTTATACCTAATGTTGCACCCAGCATAACTTTATTACTGATATTTACACCACCGCCAAAATGAAATTCTCCAGCATTTCCTCTCTCATTTATGGCTCTGCGCTGACGCACGCCTTTTTGGGGACCAAAGCCTATTCCATCAGGTCCTTCATATTCTAAAACATTATAAAACACGTCAGGATTATCTAAGAAGTCGTATATAAGTCCTACATTATTTGCCAATCCGCAATAAAAATTGCTCCATGGATAGTTATTTGCATCATAAGTAAACCTATCCAACAACGAATGATAAACTTCATTTCCTTCAAGGTAATAACTTTTAGTAAAAGTGTTTGTACGGTTATATCCGATTGAAAAATGTGAACTAACCACACCTGATGTAACTTCGCGCATGGGCATATATGTACCAACGTAGCCTATTTGCAAAAGCGGCAACGAAAATTTATCTACGCTACTTGACATTCCGTAGTACTCGCTTGTGGTTTTATTATAGTTCAAACCGGGTGTAAAAGTAAATTCGCTACTTCTGTAAACTGCCATCCCGGCGGGATTTATTGCAATACTCGAAAAGTCGCCGCCAAGGGCACCCATTGCGCCGCTTAGTGAAATGCTTCGTGCTGTTCCTGAAAATTTATCCATAGAAAACCGTAACGCATCGTCGTCATTTTGTGCTATTACAACCGAATAGGCTGTTAAAATTGCTATTATTAATACTATTTTTTTCATTATTTAATGTTTTTTTATGATTATATCTTTATTATTAATTTATTATGCATAATTATCTTCTACCACTACTACTACCTCCACCTCCTCTTGAGCTACTTCCTGAACTACTACTTCCGGAGTTACTACTTCCTGAACTACTGCTTCCGCCTCTTGAGCCGCTACTACTTCCACCACTGCTACTACTAGATCCGCTACTCCTGTATGAACTTCCACTGCTACTTGAGGAAGTTCCGCTTTTGCCAGATGAGCTACTTCCACTTGTAGAATAGGTTGATCTTGTGTTGGAATTGTTACTGCTTCCTTGCTGATAACCTTGTTGTGGTGGTCGCTGTGTAGGAGTTCCAACTGATGAACTTCCACTACTTGATTGTGTTCCTGATGGTCTTGAAACATAAGTGTTTCCGGGTGAAGTAGAGTTTTGTACACTCTGACTTCCCGTTGGTCGTGTGGTTTGTGGCTGATTTTGAATTGTTCCTGTATTTTGGGTTTGTACCGTTCCTGTTGTTTGAGGTCTAACTGTACCTGTAGTTTGAGGACGAACGGCTTCATTAGTTTGAGGACGTACTGTCCTGTTTGATTGCTGATAACTATTGCCGTCATTTACTCTTGAATATTCTGCTCGGTTGTAAGTAGGACGTGCACTTTCTTGAGTAGTTGAATAACTTGGTGTGTAACTGTTACGTGTTACTCTTGTGTTATCAGTTCCGTCTTGGTTTTGTCTTGCGGTTGTATTTTCTCGTGGTGTATAATTATCTCTTGTACGGGTTGTTGTGCCTGTTTCTCTTTGATTTTCAGATATTCTACCACCTTCCCGTGAAGCCATGCTACTATCTCCGCGCGGTGTTCTTGCAGTTCCATTCATATCTCTACTGCCTGACGTTCTTGTACTTGAGCCTGTTCCCATTCGAGAGCCGTAGCTTGAACTGCTGTAGTTATTTTGCCCCCAGCAGCAACATCCATGATAAGGATAACCTCCGTAATAATATCCTCCATAATAAGGATATCCATAATGATATCCCCAGCCGCTATAGTAATAAGGATATCCCCATCCCCAATAACTATAATATGGATAACCCCATCCATAGCCGAAATACCAATTGTTGTATCCCCAATTATATCCGAAACTCCAACCACTGTACGGTCTGTGCCATCCTCCGCTATAATAATAATAGTCATACCACCTATTTGTGTAAGTTGGTACTGCGTAAGCGTACGGTCCGTCAACATATACGTTCCAGTCGTAGTAGTTATAATAGACCAATTCGCTATAAAGTGGTGAATAATAGGAAACTCTGACTGTGGGACCGTGGAAACGAATCAACCGTTCGGCATAGTCTTGGTCAATTTGCGAGCCGCTGAAACCACCGACCCAGTAGCCTGTTTCGTCGTTGTAGTAGAGCAATGTATCTACTTCTGTTTGTGATTGGTCTTTCAGCAGAGAGGAATATTCTTCTTGTATTGCTGAAAAATCTCTTGTATCACGCTGTTCTTTTGAGCGTGCGCTTGTTTCGTACTCTCTTTTTTGAGTTGCCTGCTCTTTCTTTTCGGCTTTTAATGCCTCATTACTCATCGCTGGCACGGGTGAAAATGCTTGATTAGCGCTTTCACGACTTTTTCCGGGAGTATAATAGATGTCATCGTAATAATAGCCCGGACCTGACATTCGACTTGTTCCGCAGGCGGTAAGCAAAATAAATGCTATTCCTAATACTGCTATTAATTTTATTGCTTTCATGACTGTTCCTCCTATATTTTTTTCTATTTTTATTTATGAAAAATTTCTATTTAATAAAAGAAATCACTACAAATATTGTACCAAAACTTAATAATTTTGATATTGATATCGAAATAGTACTTTATTTATCTGCGAAGGAGTGTGTTGAAAAAATAAATGGATAATTAGTGTCTGGCAGAAAACAACTTTTTTCAAAAATCGGGGGGGGGGAAATCCACCCTGCGGGATCATTTTTCGGAAAATTTTTGAGAAGATTTAGAAAAAAATCACACAATTTTTTTGCCCTCTCAATTGTAAATGTTAAATTTTGTTAAATATTTCACAAAATCCTTATTTTTATTGTGCTTTGGGCACGACAATCCCATTCAGACTTATCTGTCGGCAATTTAAAAAAAAATTACATTAGGCTGCTATCTTGAGTTCCTTTCGCTTGACCGCAATATTTTTAATAATGTTGTCTTGCTCCATCAAGATTTTTCCGATGCGATGTAGATTATAAGCAATAACCCCCAGACCAACATAGCGGTGCATTCCTTTTATACCCCTATCAGGGCAACGATCCAAACCTCGATGTTCTAATTCATTTATGTTGGATTCAATAGCACTGTGAGCATGTTTGGCTTTTATAAATGCTGGGTCATTTTCTTTTTCAATATCAGATTGACTGCGTTTGCCTTTCTTGGGTATAATAGCTTTTATGTCGTTCAATTCTAGGATTTGAACATCCATTTTGCTATAAAATCCTTTGTCGGTACTGCATTGTGATAAATTATCATAATTACCTTTAACTCTGTCAATTACAGGCAATAACATTTGGCTATCTGTCTGATGGTCGGCAACCCACCAGTCTACTATAAAATGCCATTGGTCTGTGGCAATGCATGTTGATTTGCCTAACTCTACCTGCTTGTGTCTCTTGCCCTTACAAATCCACTCAACCCACGGCTCGAAGATAGAAAAGATTTTTTCTTCGTGTGGTATAATTTCATCTTTGAGTAAACGACGATATACCAAATCTATGTGTTTATCAAGCATTTGACAATAGTATTTCAATTGTTTTATCAGTTCCTCTTGGACTAAATCATATGGATCTAACACTTTTACGGTGCCTATTTTAGAAGACAATGAGCGAGCCAGCGTCAAATATTTAATAGCACAATCTTTAATACGTTTTGCACGATTTTTACTCTTGTCGGCTGTTGCGCGACTTAATTTCAACATTAAGTTTTTAAGCCTTTTACGCCAATTTTGTATTTTACGCCAACCCGTACAAAAGCCAGCATCTGACTCCATCAATTTTTCCAAAACATCAATGCACTTACGACTGCTGTCCCACAATAGGTTATAATCGGTAGGAAAATGGACATTGGCCTCTGTTACAAAACTATCAACCTTTATACGCAAGGCTTCCATCTTTTTTTTTTGAACAAGCTTGTGACCAGCACTTACAATTATTTGATTGATTTTCCGTAGTGTGTTGTCATCCAACAACTGTACATTATCTTTGATTGTCTGAAGTTTGAACTCTCGACCGCGAACTATACCATCGTGAATACCAAGCATTTGACGCAAAAGATTGTCATTTTGAGCAAGGTAATGCAAACGGTCATAGTCTATGTTTAAACAAAGACGTGCTCCGGCAAGCACAAAAATAGTCCACAAGTCCATTCCGTGACGTCCTGTAGGTTTTTTGGTGCATATCAGATCTGATAACAGACTGAATATTTGCTCGTTAAGTTCTTTTTCAGTATAGATGTACTGCATTGCAAGTAGAAATTTCGGGAACTCATCCCTACATTT
>Ga0099364_10000758_pt1 | contig 54891 bp, 47 predicted proteins | sample TergutTh196P3_FD_73070 | JGI IMG/M metagenome (GOLD analysis project Ga0099364, IMG submission 73070) | Microcerotermes parvus P3 segment gut microbial communities from Pointe-Noire, Republic of the Congo - Th196 P3 | ecosystem: Host-associated > Arthropoda: Insects > Digestive system > Gut ... | reverse complement strand
TAAAACTTGGCGGAATAGGTATAAAAACTTAACGGACTGGGTGTATTCTTCTGAACGGCGTCTGTATTACTTTCTATTCGGTCACGCTGTTATGCCATTTTTTATGCATTCGGCGCAGCGAAAAACATCCGGGATTTTTTTCTGTCGCAATCCTCTATTTTACTTTTAAAATATATCTCGTTTTCTATGGAATTATCACGTTGTAGTTTGTATTTTGTAATTTTTTCATCAATGCGGTGCACTTCCTCTATGTCTTTTTCTGTCAGCTCACACCTATTAATAAAACTATCCAAGTCTTTTTTGAGCTGTTCTGTTTTTTTGTTCAACGATTCATGAGACATTCCGAGCATTCGCAGGATAAGTCCATCAATAGAGTTTGGATTTGATACCACAAGAATTGGATTTCGATTATTCACATTTTGGTTCTGTAGATTTTTGTAAGGACATTTTTTCAGGTCAGCAACATTAACTTCCCATCGTTTTGCAAGGCTTTTAAAAGTTTCATTTGTAATCCGCGCCGCTTTTTGTTCAAAGTCTTCGTCAAAAAACGCATATATCTTGCCGTCACGATCAGAATGCTTTATCGCGGTAATGACTATGGATTCCGCAGTCCCTCCACTGCAAAATCTAGAATTGAGTTTCACTTTACTGTTTTCCTCAAAATATTTAAGCATATATCCTTCACTATAGCCTTCGTACACGACCCAAATGGAGTCGCTTCTCTCTTTACGCATTTCAACGTTCCCTTATTCTTGGTTTTCCGTCATACTCGCCATCAATGTATTTCAGAAAGTAATTTTCATCATTGCGGACACCTTTAATATCATCAAGGCGCGTTACATCTGTTTCTCCTCTACCGTTCTTTTCGATAATAAAAATCTGCGTCTTGGTCAGTTCTTGTAAAAACCAAGGATTATGCGTTGCAAATAATAATTGGGCATTATTCGGGTTTTGGTTCTTATCAAGGAATTTGTTCAGAATCCGCATTGTTATGTCAGGGTGTAAACTCTGTTCCATTTCATCGGCGATCAGAATGCCTCCATTACGAAGGATAGAGTACAAATGGATATACAGCTCCATAAAATTAACTGTTCCGGCGGACTCTTCCAATAAATGCAGCTGATAGTTATTCTCATTTAAATTATGCAAGGCTATAAGGGTTTTCATTTCCCGTTCTATTGTCTCCTTGGTTGTTCTGTTCCGTATAGTATGATGGATTTTCTCAACGCGCAGCTCAGATATTCCTGTATCAATCGCCTTCAATTCTTCTACTAAATCCTCTGATAAAGACTCGTTCAAGTAGAGCTTTTCCGCCATATCATTTATTCCTGCGAGCGGATTTACGTAATTGGGACTCAATTGATCAAGATGAACGTTTGTCAGCACATTGTTTCTGAGCTTTGAAAAAGTACCTTCGTCCCAGTAGTTAGACCAGAGCAACAGTGAAAACAAACTTATATCTTCAGTTAATCTTTTGAGGTCGGATTTATTTATGTCCATATCAAGTTGTTTTACCTTATTCAGTTCCCGAACGAAAATTGATTTATAACGCTTTGTATCTGGATTGAGACGCTTCAGACATTCCTGTTGAACGACATTGTCAAGCAGTGAAATATCATACTTGTACTGCACTTTCTTCTCCACAAATTCAACGCTGAAAGCAGTTGGATTAGAAATACAGCAAAAATGAGACATTATAGGCATCTTTCTTAGTTCTGGATTTGCGTACGAGTGACACATGTACTGCAGAAAATGCACAATTCCTCTTAGAATATTACTCTTTCCGCTTGCGTTAGGACCCACCAGACAAGCTATTTTATTTATAGCCCGCTTCTCCAAGATTGCGAACGCGCCTAATTGCTGGCTGTTAGCGATGCAAAAATCAATTCTGAGTACATCTCCAATTGAACGATAATTACCTATTTCAAAGTTTAAAAACATCATTTTCACCCAATTTTTAACGATATTTCGATTAAATTAACATTAAATATGCAAAAAATCAATAAGCTACTCTCAAAATTGTAAAACTCGGGTGCAAAAATGATAATACTAGCAGCCTGCTTTATGAACCGCCTTAATAATACATTCTTGCATCAGCATATCTATTCCTCCAAATCACTAAACAATAGAAGGCAGCCCGTCTAGTGTATACGCTAGCCCGCGTTTTACCATGCCTTCAAAAGCTCCCTAAATTCGTCGTGTTTATCAAGCACAACGGAGCATTTTTCCCAATCGCTACTGTCCGGAATATTTTCCTCATATTTCCATATATACGGGTTCTTCAGCGGCAGCTTGTTTATGGCAAGCTCCGCGCGTTCATTATCATTTTGCGCAATGGCTACCCACACATCTTCAAGAACATCGGGAATTTGCCCGAACAAAGCGTATATATCCCTCAAACGTCCTGAAAGCTTACGATGTACCTTATCTTCGACAGAATCTTTATATCGCATATTGTAGATATAGATGGATTCAGCCGGTTGACCGATGCGTTGAATACGTCCTTTGCGCTGTTCAAGCTTTGTTGGATTCCACGGCAAGTCTATATTGACGAGAGTTCCCAACGCTTGAAGATTTAAACCCTCGGAGGCGGCGTCCGTGCCAACAAGAATCATTAACTCGCGCAATTTGACAAGCCGCTTAATCTCGTCTTTGCTTTCCTTTTTAAAAGAACCGCCCTTATATATGCCTGACTTGTCGCCGCCCGCATATAGACCAATGGGTATATCGACAAGCTCTTTTGACAACCGTTCCACAATATAAAGGGAGCTGTCGTAGTATTGGCTGAATAGTATACAGCCCTTGTCTTTCCAAGCGCCCTCGCTCTCAACGCCATGCAAAAGAATACTTTTTACGCGGTTGTATTTCGGGTCGGTATCCGCGTTTGATTTTAGAACGTTCACAAGGTTTTCCAGACAGTCGATTTCTTTGGCGGTCAGTTTTTTAATTTCGCTATCCGTTGTTTCATCGGCTTCGTCCTCTTCTTCGTCTTCCGCGAAGTCGTCATATAAAGAGCGAAGCCTTTCCTTGCCTTCACTAGTCCATGCGAGCATTTTCTTTGCGGTACTCTCTCCCGCGTACATTGAGCTTCCGATACGCCTTAAAAGTAAAGTAGACATAAAGCCGCCTCCCTTAACGCGGGAGGACAGTATCTCGCAAAATTCCTCGGCAATGCTGTATGCTTGCGCTAAATAGCCAGACAGTTCAAGGGCTTCATCGACTTTTTCGCCAAACAGTACAGCGGGTATTTTCTTTAAATAAGGTTCTCCGGTTTCAGCATTAATAGTATTTTCTAAAAAGTCGCGGGTCCGCCGGATTATAGCGCGGATATATGGATTATGTTTCTTTATGAAATCGTCGTCGCGGTAGATTTTTTTGACGCGATCTTTCAGCGGTTGACTCATCTCTCCATAAATATCCTGTTTCAAGACGTTAACATCGTCGGAGACGCTGAGCCGTTCGCGCAGGATTTCAAAATTGTTATCGTCCTCGCGCGGCGGTAACGGGTTACGGACGATTTCCCACATTTGCGCCTCGGCATCGGGATATGGCTCTTCGCCTCGAATATATTTGAGACTCATATCGGGCGTCTTCCGCCAAACGCTGTATCTATCCCCCAACACTTTGTCCGCTTCTTGCGGAAGCGACAACGTTGACAGAAGGTCAAACGCCTCTATGGGGTCAATTTGCACGGGCGTTGCAGTTGCAAGTAATAAGCTCTTTGTGTGAAACGAGACCTCGTTCAGAAAATTTAAAAGGTTATTTGGTTGAGCCTTATGCCTTTCTTGGTTTTTGCCTTTGTTAAAATTTCCGCGTCTTGCGCGGTGCGCTTCGTCTAGTATCACGCAGGAAAAATGCATAGATTGTAGCAGTTCCGTCGATTGCGACTTGCGCGTTATTAAACCCTGCGAGATTATTCCTATTCTGCGGGGACATTTTAATATTGCTTTCTCGCCGTCAGTCTTGTATTCATAACCATTTTCGTCAATCCAATAACTTCCCAACCACGCGGCGGATGGTATATTCAGCAATGATTTCAGCTCGTCCTGCCATTGACTCAATAATGTTTTTGGAACTATTATCAATATGGGCTTATCGTCGTATAAAGCGATAAGCTTTGCGCTCATTGCCAGTTGAACGGTTTTTCCCAGCCCCACCTGATCGGCAAGCAGCAATCTTGCTCCGCCGCGCTGTTTATGTTCGTTGAACGCGCGGGCGACAAAATATTTCTGATGTGCCCATAATCCAAATTGTTCGCGATATATCGGTTCTTCGACAGCAACGGCAGGTATGGGGTCCTCGGTAGTTTCGCGCCATTCCTTCAGCGGGATGGAACGTCGCTCCGAGATGCGTTTTATATCATCTGTCACATAATCGGAAAGCTCGACGGCATAAGGGTTGTTCCAGAAAAAATCGAACTCCGCTTGCACCCACGCGACAGAATCAGCGTCGTTGTCCTCCCACACCATTTCATAGTTGGTGGTAAACGCGCTTTTTGTTTCGTTGATGCTGCCGAGAAACGATGTCCTACTTCCGTTTTCATATGTGATAACGCCCGCTTTGCCGTGCATAAGTCCGTATATCTCGTTGGGCAATACCCTAACTTCCATCTTTCCGGACTTCAACAACTCGTGCAGTTTTTTCAGCCGCGCCATCGCGGCGGACGTCGCGTAAATCTCTTCCGGCTTAAATCCGTTCCACTCAACGCGCTGTCCAAGCTTGGCGACGGCAACATCCGAAGAGGCAAGCCCGGAATTGCATATCACGCGGACCTTTCCCTTTATCGCCTCTATCGCTTCGCCCGCGACCTCGAGAATCGACGAGCAGAAATACCCGGCTATTCGGTCGTAACTGACCGCGCCTTGCAGTTTGACGTTTAAAAATTGTTCGCCTAAATCATTTTTGCGCGACGAGTACCGGTTCATGTTTTCTTCAAATATGGTCGTTGTCTATTAAAACGAAAAGATGTTCCGCCATCTGCGCCGCCTTCTCCCAATGGGGCATGTTGGCAATACCTTTAGCGTCTTTGAGGAACTTAAGCAGTTGTTTTAGCATATCGCGGCTGTTCCAATATTCGGATAACAGGTTGCTCTTGATATGCCGCAAACCTTTACTTGGTTCTTCGTCCTCTTTTATCGCGATGTGGATTGCCGCAAGGACAAGCCGTAACGTTGATTTTTCAAAGTGGGGGGCGTCGCTAATCGTCCGCATGGCGAACTCGCTTGGAGTTTTTAGCCGACAGGTATTAGCTCGCCCGCTTGCCGTCAATTGGCTGTAACTTGTTATCGCAAAACCGCGCGCGTACTCTTGATACGCCGAAATCTGATAACCGCCGTTCTTTTCGTACTCCAAGCCTTTTATGTAGAACCGCTCGGCGGGGCAAAGCTCTTTCCAAAGGAAATTATCGAATCCTGCGGGGATAATGCAATCGTACGCCTGCTTTTTCGCCCGTTCTATCAATGCGACAATCTTTGAGTTCTTCGGGTCGTTAATAGCTTTGTCAAGTTCGTAGTCCAAGTCTATTTCACCGATGCCGCCGCAGTTGGTCAATACCTTTAAGCTTGCGGCGTAAGCCGCGAGAACATAGTCCGGGTCGGAAAAATTGGGGTCTTCTTTGTCGTCGAGTTTTTGCATACTCTCAATCTGATTGACAACTTCGATCTTAATGTCCGCGTTTATCTCGTCGAGGAACGCTTCGCCCGTATCCGCGCGCTTGCGAAGGACGAGAAGCACCGTACCTTTGACGTAATTGCCTTCTTTAAGACCGCTTGCGTCGGTTTCGGTGGCGATGTTCCACGCTGCTGTAACTTTCAGCCCCGCTTTCCACATTATCAACGCGAGCTGCGCCCATACGGCGGGGTCTGAATGAGTGAACATAACAACCTGCATACCGTCGTCGGGCATATGCGCCGCGAGGTTTGAGTAGATGTCTATCATGCTTTGCGCGAAGCTTCCGCCGCCGCGCACCGCGAGGACGCGCTTGCTGTCGGCGTACCAGTCGGGAAACGCTTCTTTGAGTAGACGCTTATCCCACGCGAGGAAAAATTCGGACAATTCGTGATAGTTAACGGCGTCGGCGTAGGGCGGGTCGGTGAACCATATGTGGGCAAAGTGGGTTACATTGCGCGCATCAGCAAGCATAACAACAGAGTTGTTTTTTATACCATTACTGTTTATTGGAAAATTCCATTGCGTATCTAAAGAATGGTTACTACGTACACCTGATACAAATTGCGAGTTAAGAGCTTGATTATAGAAAGTGTGAGATGGCGTATCTCTACTTGAATCCCAACCGCTTAATAAAGAGCCTCTTTCAAGTTGACGATTTATTCCTAAAACTCCGATAACTTTTTTGCCAACAGATTTCTCATCTGAGCATTTTTTTACATATAGCATAGTTACCAACAACTGCCGAGCGTTGTACAAATGATTCCAATGCGTCCAGCCGCGTTCTCGAACTACTTGGTCGGTGTTATATCCGCTTTCAATTTCCATGCTCGGCGCAAGCCCCTGCTCCTGCCACTTGACGATGTTTTCGGCGACTATTCGCCGCGCCTTTTCCTCGTTGGCAAGGTCCCGCTCGTTTGGAGCGCGGTAATAGCGTTCGGCGCGAGATTTGTTTTCGGCTCGTTTTTCATACCTGATGCAATACAGCCGCTCTTGAAAAATGTCGTCCGGGCGCGGCTCAAACTCGCTTTTCTCCCAACGGCGCAAACCGTGTATAATTTCGCCGTTTTCGCCTTTACGATCGCGCCGCAACACGTTTATCGGCGTGGTAATTTTACAGTTTGGACAAATCATTCCTTTTGATGACGCTGTGCCTGAAGCTTCCGCATTTTTCATTTCAGCGGCTGAAGCGCCTGAAATAATATTAATGTCGTAGCGGTCGCCGTTCTTGATAAGTTTTGTCACAACGCTTCCGGCGCGTTTGCCTACAACAAGCGAGGGTAGCATAGGAACGAGCGTCCCGCATTCCGGGCATTTGGTCTCCACGCAATAGATATACGACAACGCGCGGTCGCCATGCTCGTTATGCTCTATTCCAAGCTCGGTTATTTCTTTATCGACCGCGTCGTAAACCTCCCGTTGAAATTTTACGATTTCGGCAATCTCCGCGTCGCTCGCGCCGCAAATATGTATCGCCGCCCACGTCAGCAGACCCGCGATTGGACTAAGGTCGGAAGCGTATACGTCAAGCCCCATCCGCGCCGCCTCAAACGGAATGCTCCCGCCCCCGCAGAAACAATCGCCGATAACGGCGTTCTTACCAAAGCGTTTTTGGGATAATTGCCGCGTAAGCTCTTGCAGATTGTCCGCGCAAGCGCCAAGGTAATCGTTTATCTCGCGCCATGCGCTGTCGGTAGGGGGGCGCTCATATTGCTCCGGGCGCGCGCAAATAGTAAGCTTCTCGTCATAACCGCGCTTACTAAAGGCTTTTTTACGGAGTTTATCTTTCTTTTCGACGTCAAGCTCGCGATATTCATGCTCGGTATAGCCAAATTCGTCCCGCGCCCATTTATCAAGGGCGGGCTTGTCGCTTCGCGCAAACAATCCGCTCTCGTCCATGCTCATTACTTTTAAAAAGATTTCCATATCGCGCTTGGGATTGTCGCTTGCGGGCATAAGACACCCAAGTAAGGTTGCGCGAATAAGCACAAGCGGCTTGCGCCCCCACCATTTGCCAAGCCCGGTTATTGTCTGGCTTTGCGCTGCTTTCCGTTCCTTGTAGCTCTCTTTGGAGAGCTTAGATACGGGAAATTGCTTTTCAATAAATGATAACGTACTCATAAACCATCAGACTCCCGCTTAACAAAAATTTTCAAAAAAACAATTCATTGACTATTCTTTTCATATAGCGTATAGTACTTATGAGATTAACTTGTGAGGGGTTAACAATGCGTTGGCTTAGCCAGTAAGACTAAATTATTTAGTCGAGCAGTCGTCTTGCCCGGGGTTAATCTTTTTTTATGCTTTTTCTACATTTTTTTTCGATAACGCGCCCGTGTTTCGCCATCTTGTGAATAAATATATACAATGTACTCTAATAGTTTTTCCGAGTATTTTTTTACTTTCCCCTTACCATAATCCATAGCATAATAATAATGTTGGTTTTCGCGTATTTTCTTATCGTTGCAAATGTTTGTAAAAGTGTTCATATTAAAGCCGTGATTAATGCCTAAGCTTATTATTAGCGTTTCTTGTATTTTAGCAACAGCTTGGCTTGCGGAATATGGGTGTGATATATTAACGTCTTTTGGTATATGTAAAATGTGAGCTTTATCATCAGCTTTATCGCTCAATGAATATTGAATATCGGCTTCATTAGTTTTTTTTGTCACTACTAGTTTTATTGTTTGAGTAATTAAGTCTTCATTATTATTTTCGCTTATTTTTTCTTCAATTGCCTTAAGCTGGAATAGACTTACAGGGTTTAGCGATAACGCAGAGTTTTTTTCATTGGGTAAGTTCGACAATGCGACAAATGCTGATATTTGCTTGTTAAACATATATTCAGAAAAATGCTTGTTGAAAAAATTATTAAAATTACTCACGCACCGTTGAAAAACAGAAGCAAGTTTAAAATCATAATCCGGCAGTATATTATGCGTACTTTTATTTCTTATTTCTCTTATTATAAATAAATTAGCTTTTGTGTAGTCAGTTGTGCTGGTCAATACTTTTTCAATACATTCCAGAAGACCTAATGTTTGATTAGGGTTGTTCTTGAAATTTATCGCGTTTATATTGTTTTCTCGTCTAATAATAAATGCCTTCAATAACAATTCCCATGCATTGCAAATGAAAAAGCAAAATCCTTCTGTTCTATATTTTATCGTTGGCTTGTTTATTATCTCTAACGACATTAAATAGGCTTCCTCTGATTTTTCTAACAAAGCCATTATGTATTCTTTAGTAGTTTCATTAATATATTTACCATTTTCACTCATACAAATCACGTTCCTCGCGTCTATTTTATCAAACGTTCCGTAAAACCTCGGTGCTGTAACAAAAGCGGGATGTCGAGGACGCCATCCCCTACATATAGTATATCCGATTCAGTATAACCACAATATGTAGTGATCGGGTTAGTCGTTTTTCGATTTTTATTACAGCCCCTTCTGATAGAATCCTCTCACTTTAGTGAAGGGAGGACGCCAATGCTTTCTCCGCCGATTGTTGACAATGATAGCAGATAATCTCAATTGGGAGCGGGTTAAATATATAGCCGCGCTTAAATCCATACGCGCAAAATGTATCCAGTCTTGCTCTCTCATTGTATCAGGCATTCAACAATACCCACTTGTTTGCTATCTCATATTGGATTTTCGATTTTGAATCTTTGTTTTTCTCAAACTCTAATGCAGAAAACAGCAGAAGGTCAACAGGGTATTTCGTCTTGCTAACCCTCCAATTCTTCAAATAACGATAATTGCTGCCGTTCCACGACAGGATTTTCGCATAACGCATACCGCAATGCTCTGCGCCAGCCTTTCTTTTCATGAAGTTCTCCCGTGGCTGCGTTGGTCATTGTATAGAGCCACCAGCGCTCTTCCGGCAAAAGCCCTTGCCAATTGCGGGCAGCGGTTGAAATAGCGGATGGGTCGCAGTCCTCGATTGCCCACAACAGCACCATCATTTCTTTGCCGAAAAGCCTTTCCACAGGCGTTCCGCCATTTGCTGCGAACCTGCCCGTTTTCAGCCCGTCTTTTTTCAGCCGCGAGTTGAATTCCGCCGTTAAGACATCTTTAACTTTGCCCCATTTGTGTCTGGATATTTCAACTCGAAGTCTGTCCGCAGGGTCAAGCTTCTGCTCGCCGCATGTTGTCCATGAATAGCGTTCATATATTTGGACCGGGGAGGCTGTCGCGTTTGGCTCTTTAGTTGAAATAAGCGCGTAAAAATGGTTCGGGTTTTGCTCTGGATCTACTCCGAAGCCGTAGGTTTGCGATTTCATTGCTTAATTATTCCCTTTTTTTCAAGCTCGTCGGCGTCAAGCTTGTTTACTTCAATCCATTGCTTAAACGCAGCGCCTGAGCTAAACAATATGGTTTTGTACTCGAACTCAATCTCGACTTCCTTTCCCGCAAACGCGGAATCGCGAATTAACTCAACTGTCGCCTGTAAATGGTCTATATCCCATTCTACTTTTGCGGTCGTTATTTCCAAATATTTGTCGGGGTTGCGCTTATCGCTGATGGTCACCGTAAGCTGGCGTATAAACGTTCCCGGTAATTGTTTCAGTTTGGAGAACTCAGAATACGTCATTTCGGTATTGCCGCATTTTTTATGCGTGGAGAATGCGTATTCAAGCGGCGCAACGTCGTCAATAGTCAGTTGCGGCGACTTCGGCGCGGTATTTACGGGTATATCTTCCTCGCTGATTAAATAATTTTTGTAGTACATGGCTACTCGAACAAAAAGGCAGTCCGCAGGAAGCATTATCTCGCCGCTATACGCGCCTCCGCTCTCTTTTGGATTTGAACCGTCCGTTGTGTAGCGAATATCGTAATCTTTATGAGATTTCAGCTCCAAGACGTTTACGCCGTCGGCATTCCGGCGTTGTTCGCGACATAGCGGGGCTTTGCCTAGCCATATTTTTGCTTTGCCGGTCGGATGCGGGTTCTCTCCGTCGCTCGTGTCATAACAAATAAAATAGGCGCAAGGCTCGCGGATTGTTAGCGATTGCTGCCGAACCTCGTTTGACGCGCTTGTCGGCGCCGCGCCGATATCGTAGTAAACGCGGTCGCCGCGAACGGGTTTTACTTTTAAGGCGAACTCGCCCGTTTGCCCGTTATAATCTATTTGTTCAACGACAACGTCGGTCGGCGCCTTTTCAAAAGGTCCTTTAACAACATAACCGCCAACCTCGCGCCATGCATCGTTGTTGAGGCATTTCTTTTTAAGTTCGTCCATTTGTTTTGGGTGATGCCACTGCCACGACGGTTCCGTTGCCGCCCGCTCCATAATTTGATTCCACAACATTTCCTTTTGCGTAAAAATGCGGGCTTCCGCCTTCTTTCGCAATGCGTCGATGAATTTATCGTCCGACTTGAAATCTTCAAATTTCTCCGCCTCGATTAAAGCTTTGATTATCTGTTCTTCGCCGTTGAACTTGTTCGCCGCAAATTCCAATCTAAAATCTTCGCGCGAAAGTCCGCTCTTTGATGGGTAATAAAGAGTAATAAATGTTTCCCTGACGGATGCGAGCAGGGCTTGTATCGCCTTGTCGTGCTGGCTATCCGCTTCTTTACGCTGTTGGTCGGTTTCGGGGATGTGTTCCGTTTTCATATCCGCGATTATCTGCCGTATTGCCGCAAGGCGCTTTGAGTTTGTATAAAGTTTTTCCATAACGTTTCGCTGACCTGAGAGAAATAATACGCGATTCTTATAGGCGCAATTATCATAAAAATTTTTCAAATCCGGATGAAGCTCCGTCCCGGTATGCGGTTCAAAGACTATAAGCGACACTTTGCTTTGTTCAACTCGAATCTCGTCAATTGCGGGCAGGATGTAAATCTGCTCGTAGCATTTTTTCAGTTTCGGGTCAAAATTGCTCTCAAGGAACTTGCAAAGCTCTTTTTTCGCGCTCTCATTGGAATACGAGTCTACGAGAGTGTTCATCTCGGCGACCATGTTCTTTGTGTTTTGGAAGTAGAAACGCCCGCGATTGTCTGTTTTTAAATACCAGCACTGAGATACAATTTCGTCGAGAGCTTTTTTGTAGCTATTCAGGTCTATTCCCGGCTTGCATAAGAATCCAAGAATATCGGACTCGTTCAAGCCCATTACGCCGTTTGGCGTTTCGTTAAGCGATGACGTAAGTAGGAGTTTTGCCACATCTTGAGCGTATTTCTCCCTTTTTTCGCCGCTCTGTTCGTCAATTATCTCAGCTACGGCTTTGCCGCCCTGCGCGATGTCGTGACTGATAGCCGCTTCAAGCGATGGCTTGATTTGTTTGATAAGCGAGAGTATGCCGCGCTCGTTGAGGTTAATGTCGAAAACATTAATAAGGTTACTCTTATCTGCGGCGCCGCTCTCGTAGAATCCTCGAACGACCTGGCGCATAAGCTTAATAAGCCCGCGCGTCTGCTGAAAACCCGGATTCTCCTTGAATCGGGCGTATATTTCTTTTATGGATGGGTGGAACGGGTAAGAATCCTTGATACCGAGATAAACGGCGCTGCCCGCGTAACCCGTGAGCCCCGATTTACTCGCGCCTGCAAGAGCTTCTTTATATGCAATAGCAATCTCGTTAACAGCGGGCGAATCGGCTGCGGGGTAATCAATAAAAAGCCGCTTGCGGAGAATATCATAAACTTCATCCGAATTAAGCTCTACAGGCGCAAGGTCGAGCGCTACTCTGCCAACTTCATTTTCCAAATCTTTAAAGCTCGCGGATAAAAGCTGGCTCCCCATCTCGTATGTAGCGCGAAGGTCCGAGAGTACAAGACATACGTTGGAAAGCTGACCTTTGCCAATAGCTGCGAACAGGTTTGAAAGCGCGGTAATTGTCACCGTGCAAAGATCAGAATTACCGATGGTGGTAGATTTAGCGCTTACTAAATAAGGCGGCAGTTCATCAAGCAGAATAAGCGCCCGCCGGTCTTTTAGCAGATTGACCCACGCGCTTTCGCCTGGAGCTTTTAGCGGGGAGTAATGATCGGCAAAAAACTCTTTCCGCCCGAGCTGTTCGGCAATGCTTCCCCATATTCCAAACGGATAATCACTGTCGCGCCCTGAAAACGCCACAACTTTAATTTCTCCGAGATTATCATATCCGGCGCCAATAATCTTCCGGCGCCAGTCAGGGTTTTGGGCTAGCAAAGCAAGCGCCTGCATATTATGGGTTTTACCACCGCCCATCGCTTGCGTCAATTTTATAACGCCCGTTTCGGACTTGCCTGAAAATCTCCTGAACGCTGTATCAAAGAGGATTTCCATTCCCTTTGTTTTAAAGTTTTCGTCAAAAAACTTCGAGGGATCTATCTTCCCTTCGATAAGGTCGCTTAGATTCAAAGAATCGTCGCGCGTTGCGTCGGAGAAAACGCTTTCGCGCGGTTTGCACAGCGTTGAAACTTTTTGCATATCATTTCCCTCCAAATTTTCCCAAGTCGCAATCAAAACGCATGTTGTCGCTTCAGGACGAGCTTACGCGACGAGTATCGGTTCATGAAAAATAACCTTTTTTCCTCGATAGTTTTTTTAGAATACAAATTCAAAAACGGCGTTAAAGCGTGGAAACTTTGCGTCGCGAAGATACGCCAGAGGTGATAAATACAGGATGTAGAGCTAATAAAAAAGAGAGACGCTGACCTTATAAATCAGCGTCTCTTAACGCTTCTACTTCCTTGCGGGTCAAGCCGGTGACTTTGATTACTCTATCAGTTGAATCTCCGTCACGTAACAGATTTTTTGCAATCTCGTGTTTTTCTTTGCGACGTTCATTGTATAATGCCTGCGCTTCATCGTGTTGAGCTTTTGCGCGCAAGCGCTCCAATTCGCGGAACTCTGATGAAGCCGTTACGCTGTGGTACGCGCTAATCGCTTGATTCAACTCATGCACCCCCAACTTTTCAATTTGCTTTAATTCTTCTTCAGTATTTGCTCTGAATAAAGCCAGCCACAAAAGCAATAAGTTGTTTTTACTAACATCCTTCGGAAGTTTTGGTAACTCAAAGAAAAAGAAAGCCATTTTATCCGACATCGGCGTGTGACGCGTTACTTCAAGGGCTTGAAACTCCGAATGAAACGAGGCGCTTTCAAATAATGGGAAGTCAATGATGCTTATGATAATCGCGCGTGGCAACTCAGAATACTTACCGCCCACAGGCAGAGCGTTTGAAAATAATCGTGCCCAATGAAACATTGCGCGTTCAGGATAGTCTCCCTCATTCTCTACTTGAACCTCCAGATCCACTTGTTGACCATCCACAATCATAACAATGTCTAACCGACAAAACTTGCTACCGATAATTTCTGGCGGCATTTCTGGATTTAGAATTTTAAACTCGGTAATGCTATCAAACTTAATTTCTAATAGCTGTACAACCAATCGCTTCAGTAATTCAGGGTGCTTAATAAACAACAACTTAAATAGAATATCAGTCTTAAATGTGTGTTTTAGCTTAGTCATTGCAGCACCTCTCTCTATTATTTATACTATCATGTTTTTGAAAAAGCTGCAACGAAAAAATCTGGAACCCGCAAACAATGTATAGAAGGCAGCCCGTCTAATGTGTACGCTTTTTTAAGTTCTTCCGTATATTCCCCGTTTTCATCGTATATGTAAAGCGGAGGCTCTATGGTGAGACCTATTCCGCCATTTTTTACGGCTTCAAGCAGAAAAACCGAAGCTGTCCTCTGTGGCTTTGGGTGGACATAACGCATCCTTTTTGGTTGAAGATTATTGTTCACAAGCAAATTTATTAATTCTGCCATACGGTTTGCCGTGAATACGCAGTAAAAATGACCTTTGGAGCGCAAAAGCCAATTGGAGGCTAAAACTACGTCTTCCAGTCTGCACGATGTTTCCTGCCGCGCTGCCGCTTCTTCCGTTTTTTGGCTTATTCTGCCGCTCCCCACGCTTTTATATGGAGGATTTACTATTATTCCATCATAACTTTGCGCTTCCAATGAGCGGTAATTTCGTATGTCAAATTCTATGAAATCTACTTGAGAGGAAAGCTCATTTTCTATGGCATTCAGTTTAGCCAGTTCAACCGCCTCTTTTTGTATCTCGTACCCCGTTACGCTCATATTTTTGAACCTTTTGGCGAGCAGCAGCGATATCGCTCCGGAAGCGGCGCCAAGCTCGGCAAATTTCATCTTTCGGGTTTTTGAAACATCGGGAAAAGCAGCCAGAAGAACGGTATCAACGTTTACGCGAGCGCCCGTTTTTGGCTGCCATAGTTTCAGTATTCCATAAAGTATATCGTCTCTTGATGGTATCATACCCGTTCAAGGTAGCCTTTGATTACCTCAACAACCCTGTCAACGTCAGAATTGCTCATTGCGGGGAATATTGGGATGGATATCCCGCTTTGATACATTTCTTCAGCTTTTGGGAACATTCCTTCCTTATAGCCAAACTGTCTGCGGTAGTAAGGATGCAAATGAACGGGAACATAATGCACCTGCGCTAATATGCTGTTTTCTTTAAGATGATTGAATAATCCAAGTCTTTTATCACGGTCAACAAAGATAATGAAAAGGTGCCAGGCGTGTCCTTCGTGATATGGCTGCAATTTCAAATGCGGCGTGCCTTCAAGCTTTTTGAAATAAAGAGCTGCAATCTCGCGCCTGCGTTTTATGAATTCTGGAAGCTTTTTCATCTGAGAGAGCCCAAGCGCGCATTGAACGTCCGTCAGCCGGTAGTTATATCCTAAAATCTGCATCTCCCCATACCATCCGCAAGAAGCGTTTTCGGCGTACTCAAAATCATCCGGATTTTTCGTAATCCCGTGAGTGCGGAACAATTTCATGATTTGCGCGTATTTTGGGTTGTTCGTAGTGACCATTCCGCCTTCGCCGGTAGTTATGGCCTTTACCGGGTGATAGCTGAAAACCGTCATATCGGCCTCGCATCCGACTTTTACGCCATTTCTTTCCGATCCGAGCGCTTGGCATCCGTCTTCAATCAGCACGGCGCCCCATTTGTCCGCTATTTTCCTGAAAGCGCCGATATCGACAGGGTATGCAGCAAAGCTTATAGGAACTATGGCTTTAACGTCGCTTGTCATTTTTCTCTCAGCTTCTGCGGGGTCAAGGCAGCATGTTTCATGTGTAATATCCGCAAAGACAGGTTCGGCGCCGACGTAAAGCATCGAATTTGAAGTTGCGGCAAATGTCATGGGCGCAGTTAATCCTTTGTCTCCGGCTTTTAGCCCCGCAGCGTAAATAGCGGCATGTAGCGCGGCAGTGCCATTTGAAAAAGCCACTGCGTATTTTGCCCCAACATATTCCGCCGTAACGTTTTCGAAACGCTCAATCATAGGTCCTTGGCTTAACCAATCGCTTTTCAGAACCTTTACCACCTCTTCAATATCGTCATCGTTTATCCATTGACGCCCGTAAGATAAGAACTTGGTCATTTTTTTTCACGCCTTTCTCTGAAAAAATCAATAAGAAGAGCTTTACTCTCTTCAGCCAGAACTCCGCGCGTAGTTTTGCAGCGATGATTAAGTCTTGAGTCGTATAATATATTATACAACGTACCCGCCGCTCCCGCTTTTGGGTCGGCGCAGCCGTAAATAACGCGGTTGAAACGAGCCTGAACTATCGCGCCCGCGCACATCGGACACGGCTCAAGCGTAACGTAAAGCTTGCAATCGGACAAATTCCACCTTCTGAGCTTCTCGCACGCTTCCCTTATGGCGTTTATCTCCGCGTGAGCTGTGGGGTCATTACTTTTTCTGTTGCTACCCGTTGATATTATCCTATTTTTAATTGTCAGCAATCCCGTGTCCGCAAGTTCTTGCACTATCACTGCGCCTACCGGAACGTCGCCTCGTTTTGCGGCTTCTTTGGCGCAGTTTAGTGCTATTGTCATATATTTTTCATCGTACATAAGTCTATCCGCCAAGATAGGCTTTGCGAATATCAGGATCAAGCGCAAGTTCTTCTCCCAAGCCCGCGCGGACCACTCTTCCAGTTTCCATTACATATCCTCTGTCGCTTATTGCAAGGGCTTGCGTGGCGTTCTGTTCAACGAGCAGTACGGTCACCCCCGATTCGCGTACTCGCTGGATAGCCTCAAATAGAGATTCGACTATTATTGGAGCAAGCCCTAAAGATGGCTCGTCCAAAAGTAACAGTATAGGTCTGCTCATAAGCGCGCGGGTTATTGCCAACATTTGCTGCTCTCCGCCCGACAAAGTTCCCGAACGTTGCGACAGTCTTTGTTTAAGCACAGGAAAAAGAGAAAAACAATACTCCATATCCTGTTCTATGGACTTTACATCCGAATTATTACGCAGCCATGAACCCATTGTGATATTTTCCATTACCGTAAGAGAAACAAATAAGCGCCTGCGTTCAGGGACTATGGCAAGACCTTTTTTCACCGCCTCGTCCGCATGTTTTGGCATTGGTTTTTCGTTGAAAGTTATTGAGCCAGACGAGTAAGGGACAACGGAAGCAATAGTCCATAAAAGAGATGATTTTCCCGCTCCGTTTGCGCCTACGACCGACACAATCTCGCCGCTATCAACGTACATTGAAACATCGTGGAGCGCATGGACAGCTCCGTAAAAAACGTTTATATCCTTCACTTCAAGCATATATTTACCAATCTCCCGATTACGAAATTTTCAATTAACTGATTAATTATATCAGTTTACATCCCGACAAAAATTGAAATAACTTTGGTTTAATGATACTATCTAAAATGAAAAAACAAAAGACAGGGGAGAATTTGATGAAAGTCAGCGTTCCATATGGGGATTCAGCCATTTCCTGCGAGATTCCCGATTTTCGTTTAAAAGGAATACTCTATTCCAATACTCACGGCTACAAAGCTAAAGCGCCGGAGGCTCTTCTGGTTCGCGAAGCCCTGAACGCTCCAATCAATTCAAAACCTCTTCGTGAACTTGCGAAAGGGAAAAATCGCGTCGTCGTCATTACGAGCGACCATACGCGCCCTGTCCCCAGTCTTATCACAATGCCCGTTTTGTTGGAAGAGATACGCGCGGGCGAGAGTTCCGCTGATATCACGATACTAATAGCTACGGGTATGCACCGCAAGATGACGCAGGATGAAATCGCCGCCCGGTTTGGGCAGGAAATTTATTCTAACGAGAAAATCGTTGTACACGACTGTCATGACGACTCGAACCACGTATCGCTTGGAACTTTGCCTTCGGGCGCCGAATTATTGATCAATCGCCTTGCCGTAGAGTGCGATCTTTTGATTGCCGAAGGCTTCGTAGAGCCGCATTTTTTTGCGGGATTCAGCGGCGGACGTAAAGCCGTTTTGCCGGGAATAGCCGGATATCAGACGGTTTTGGCAAATCACAGCGCGGAATTCATCGGACACAAGCTTTCGCGAACAGGTATACTTGACGGCAACCCCATTCAACGGGACATGGCTTACGCTGCTCGCGTCGCAAAATTAGCCTTTATACTAAACGTAGTTTTGGATATGGACAAAAAAATCATCGCGGCGTTTGCCGGCGAAGCTGAGAGCGCGCATCGGGACGGATGCGATTTTCTAAGTAAATTAGCTACGGTTAATCCTATTCCGGCTGATATTGTCATCACGGGTAACGGAGGATACCCGCTCGACCAAAATATCTATCAGACTGTCAAAGGTATGACGGGCGCTGAGGCAAGCATCCTGCCCGGCGGCGTAATAATAATGGCTACCGAGTGCCGCGACGGACACGGAGGAGATTCGTTCTACAACGATTTTAAGAACATGCGTTCCGCTACGGAATTGATGACCGAGATAGTCGCGCGGGGGTATAACGAAACGCAGCCTGAGCAATGGGAGACGCAGGTATTGCTGCGTATCTTGCTAAAACACAAGGTCATTATGGTCTCGTCGGTAGCGCCCTCGTTAATCGAACATTTTGGAATGATTCCGGCGCCGTCGCTTGAAGCGGCTTTGAAAATAGCGGGAGAGCTGTTGGGCAAAGATGACGCTTCCGTGACAGTAATTCCGGACGGAGTGTCCATCATAGTTGAATCATCCCTGCGTGATCCCAAAGAAATAGAATAAGAATTCGTCAAATGTTTGAGTTTTATTTCCGTAGCATATTTGTTTTACTTTTTCCGAGATAAGCTTCAATAACTTTTTCATTGTGGCGTACTTCATTGGGCGTCCCTCTGAAAAGAAGCCTTCCGCTTTCCATTACCACGATATGGCTGCATATGTTCATTACAAGGTCCATGTGATGTTCTATCAGTAAAATCGTCAGATCAAACTTGCGACGTACTTCTGAAATCAGATCGACGAGTAATAAGGTTTCTTCAGGGTTCATTCCGGCGGCAGGTTCGTCGAGCAGCAATAGTTTTGGCTTGGCTGCGATTGCCCGCGCTATTTCCAGTTTTCTTTGCAAACCATAAGGCAGCGTTCCTGCTTGCCGTTTTGCTTCGTTTGCAAGCCCCATGACCGAAAGTAACGACATTGCCTCTTCCGTAGCTTCGCGTTCTATCCTGTACGCTCTTCCAAACCGTAAGAGCGCTGAAAAAACATTGCAATTTTTGCGCTGTAATATTGGAATAATTACATTTTCAAGGCATGTGCAGCGTTTAAAGAGGCGAATGTTTTGAAAAGTTCGAGATATTCCTTTTTTCACTATTTCATCTGACCGCAGCCCTACTATCTTGCCGTTATATAATATTCCGCTTACTACTATTCCTGTTTTCAATGTTTCGTCATGGCGCGGTTCTTCATTATTTCGCGCGTCAAACAGTATTACCCCGCTGGTTGGCTTATATATTCCCGATATAAGGTTGAAAACAGTTGTTTTTCCCGCGCCATTAGGACCTATTATCCCTGTTACGATGCCTTTTTTTACTTCAAAAGACAGTGAGTCGACAGCATTGATACCGCCAAAATTTCGGGAGAGCTCCTTTATTTCAAGCAGTTCCATGTTTACTCCTCTCCCCCTTTGCTTTTGAAAAAATCAGTTAATTCTCTGTATCCCATAAGTCCTTGCGGGCGATATACCATAATGAGTACAAGCAAAAGACCGTAAGCGGCAAGCCTCCACATTTGAGCAACGCGCAAAGCTTCAGGCAACGAAATGAACAGAAAAGAGGCTATCATAGGTCCGCTTAAGCTACCCATTCCTCCTGCTATGACAGCGGCGAGAAGTTGCGTTGATTGAACGAGCGTAAACATTACGGGTTGAATGAAAGTAAGGTAATGAGCCAACAGTCCGCCGGACAACCCGCAGAAAGCCGCGCTTATCGCCAATGACAAAAGGCGCGTGCGGAAAAGGTTTACACCGCTCATCTCAGCTGCAATACTGTCCTCTCTTATTGCTATACAAGCGGCGCCGTATCTTGATTTTAAAAAGTTTCTTGCGAAAAATAGCGTTGCCACAATGGAGAATAACAATACTTCCGGTGTTGTATATTCTTCGATTCCCGGCAATCCTCTGGCGCCGTTAGTGATTTCAAGATTCTCCAATATTACCCGCAAAGCCTCTCCAAATCCCAAAATTGCTATTGCAAAATAATCGCTGCGAAGACGCGCGCGCAGAGTGGGAATTCCTATCACCAGGCTTGCGGCGGACGCGCCCGCCATTCCGGCTAATAACGCGACATAAAAATTGGTATACTCATAATAAGTCAGCACACCCGATATATAAGCTCCAACTCCCACAAAAGCTGCGTGACCGAGCGAAAAAAGCCCCGTGAAACCTGTAAAAACAGAAAGACCCATTACAGCTATCATATTAATACCAGCGAGCATACATATTGAAATTATGTAGGTTGTGTAAGCGGTCATACTTTTTCCTCCGTCTCTCTTCCCAGCAATCCGTTTGGAAGCCAAATAAGCAGGGTTATCAGGAGGGCGAAGCTAAATACGTCGCGCATTACGCTTGATATGTAAACTGAAACGAATGTTTCCAGCACTCCCAGAATCAATCCTCCCAAGAGCGCGCCCGGTAGGCTTCCAAGCCCGCCTATGACAGCGGCTATGTATGCTTTGTTGGTTACCCAACCCATAGTTGGATATACAAGATATTTTATCCCGAGAAATATTCCCGCTATTCCCGCGAAAGCTCCCGCAAGAAAGAAGACAACGGCAATAAGACGATTTGTATTCACTCCCATCAGCGAACACATCGTAAGGTCGTCAACACCGGCGCGTATCGCGATTCCCATACGCGTCCTCCTTATAAATACGTGGAGGGCGCAAATTGAAAGCAGTGAAATAATGAAAGCCGCAAGATCAAGTAAACTCAAAGAACTTCCCGCAATTTGCACTACTTGGCGTTTAAAAAATTCAGGAAATGAATAAAATCTTGAGCCAATTGTCGCGTAAACCATATTCTCAAGGAAGACCGAGCAGCCCATAGCGCTTATCATAAGGTAAAGCGACGGCGCTCCTCTGCGGCGAAGCGCGCGGTAAGCAAGTCGCTCGTTAAGCGCTGCGATTACGCCAGCGCCAACCACGCTTCCAGAAATCACAAGCCCCAGCCCAAGACTTAATTTTGAAGCCAATCCAAGCCCTATATACGCGCCTAGCATAATGACCGCTCCATGCGCAAAGTTGCTGAACGACAAAACGCTGAACACAAGAGAATAACCCACTGCCATCAGAGAATAAATTCCGCCAATAGATAATCCCGTGACGAGAGTTTGTAGTAACAAAACAACAACTCCAATTCGATAGTATAGAAAAAATAACTTTGCTATTATGACATCGCTCGGAAGAAAATCAACTTATAAATTCAAAAAAATCTCATTTCCGCTATGCGGAAAATGAGATTTTTTGCTTTTGCTTTTTTCGGATCTGTATTGTTTGTACTGTTACAGCTCCTACTTACAGTCTTTTGAGCTAATACTCATTTGGCGTGAAAATTTAAGTTATCAGGGTTACTTCACTTGGAACTCACGCCATATATCATGCTAAGGCGTAACAGTGACTGTTGATGTGCCGGATACTCCGGTGCCGTCAGCCGCCGTTGCGGTGATTGTTGAAGTTCCTACTCCAACTCCCCTCACAAGACCGCCTTGAGTTACTGTCACTGCCGCCGTGTTGCTGCTGCTCCACGTCACGTTGCTGTTGCTCACGTTGAACGGCGCCACTACCGCCTCAAGGATATACATATCCCCGTTGCCAATGGTAACTGACGACGGATTAATCGTTACGCCGGTTGCAGGGGTTGTAACGGATACAGTGCAAGTTGCCGAAAATCTTCCGTCCATCGTCGTCGCTGTTATAATTGCCGAGCCCGGTCCTACCGCTGTCACCGCTCCATTGGCGTCGACCGTTGCAACCCAAAGGTTGTCGCTGCTCCATGTAACTCTCTTATCCGACGCATTGGTAGGCAGGACTGTCGCTATCAAAGTCTCGCCGCTTCCATTATGAATCGAAGTGAAAGTCTTATTGAGAGTCACGCCTGTGGTGAAATAGTGAGGTACGTTTACAATGCATGTATCGAAAACTCCTGAGCCGTCAGCCGCCGTTGCGGTAATCGTCGTAGTTCCGCTAGTAAGCGCCCTTATGAGACCGGCCTGAGTGACTGTCGCTACAGCTTCGTTGCTGCTGGTCCATATCAAGGCGGCGTTGCCTACGTTGAACGGCTCTACATTTGTCATCAGGAAATACATATCTCCGACATCTACCGATACTGCCGACGGGGTTATCGTTACGCTGCTCATCGGAATTGTTACTGACACATAGCATGTTGCTTCAAATCCGCCATCTACCGTCCGCGCGGTTATGTTTGCCGAACCAGCGCCAATCGTTGTCACCAGTCCATACGCATCGACCGTTGCCACCCATGGGTTGTCGCTTCTCCACGTCACTCCCTTATCGGTTGCATCGGTAGGCTGGATAGTTGCGTTCAACTTAAGAGTTTTTCCCAAGAGGACAGACGCAAATGTCCTATTCAATGTAATTCCAGTAGTAAGAATGGGATCCACAACTTCAACTATACGCACGCCAATCAGGTCGTCCCATGAGGGCAATGCAACTGGTATATCGCGGGATCCTGTGCCAACCGTCGGGCGACCTGACGCGTTAACGTTAACCGAGAACGGAGCTTGACCATGATCGGCGACCACTATAGTTGCAGTATTCCAGCCAATCATTTGCGCGTTCAGCGTCAACGTCTCATAAGTTCCGTCTTTTTTCTGGATAAGATAGCCTAGTGTATTCTTGCTTGTAGGAAGCGACATGTTAAATCTTCCATCCCTCAGAGCTGGCGCAGTTGTACGATTTCCGGGTCTTGCATGCACCTGGATGTCGTAATCGTAAACTTTTATTTCTAAAGGATCTAATCCGCATTCATCAGCTATGTCTTCAATCTCTTCAACAGTGTGGAAGCTAAAGAAACGCGGCACTGCGCCTCTGTCAATCAGAGGAAGGCTGAAGTCCATATCATAAGTATCAATGTCGCCCACGTCTCCAGTGTAGCGATAGATAGGCATCTCCATACCAATGAGGCTGGTGGACAGGTTGCCGGAACTGGCGCCGCCAAGAGCTACGCTCATGTATGTAAGCATAATGCCGTTTCCGGCGCTGAAAGGCAGGTCAGGCTCCATGTACATGGGGATGAGATTGGAAAGAATCTGACCGAGGAACACAACATACGCGTCTTTTTCAAAATGTTTGTCAGCTATCGGGTAGATAGTTACGTCGCGGTTAGCTGATCCCCATCCCGTACCGCCGCTGTCGCGGAAGTTCACGCTTGGTCTCTGGTTATAATGCCAACCCTCGACGTCGACAATCGTATCTCTGGCAAGTCGCTTCACATCAATTCCGGCAATCAGCATACGACCGGCAACTTCTTCAGCGTATGGTCCCTCGAAGATGTAAGCCGTTGGACGCGCGCGCTCCCTAAGGTTCCAGCCCTGCCACATAACTTCAAATTTCATGGGCTGTACTTCGCCATCGCCTGAGTTGTCAGTAACCCAATCGAAGTTACGCCCTGCGAGCTTACCGGTAGTTGAGGTAATATTGCCTGTTCCTGCCGGAACTCTCTTGACGGCTCTCGTCATATCATACCGCGACATGCCGGTGATGTTGCCGGCCATTGAGTTAGGCTGGGTCGCTGTGGTACCAAGGTCAATTATCCAATATCCATAGTCTCTTTGATGCGGGAAGCCGTCGCCCTTATCAATCACTTGTCTCCAATATGTGGGCAGCGGCGGGATTGTGATAATCGGCACCTTGTCGTCAGGATCGTAGGTCTTGCCTTTTTCGATCCAGCGACTTCTCATAGCCTCAAGCTGCGGGACTATCTCATGTCCGCGGGTCGCGGCAGTCGTTATCGTAGAAAGCATGCAGATGTAGCCGGTTGCAACGCGGCGATCCCACATACCTCGGTTGCCAACGTTGGTCGGACCGGATTTGTTCTCGAACAACTGGCTGATGGCGCCGGGCATGGAGTTGATATTGCGGCTGCTGCGGTGATTGTATGACGCCTCGGGTACGATAAGATACGGCGCGTCAGGGTCAAACGTCGTGTTGGTTACCCATGTGCCGGTATGTCCTCTGCCGGAATACGGTCCATAAGGACCTCCAACCGTATCATCCGGGTGAGGAACGTAACCGCTCCAAGCGGCGTACGCAGTGCCCAGACCGCTGGAGTAATTATCCTGACCCTCGCGATAGAGTCCCATGTAGATGGCGTACTGTTCTCCAAATTGAGCAAGATCCGGTTCCATATACTTATAACGGAGCGCGGTAAGTTCTTTAGGCGTCTGAAGGATTGTCGTTCCGCTTGAACCAATGTCGCCCGCGTCGTTATCAAACTTCGCGCCATAAGCGCTCGTAATGCTTGCGTTGATGCTTGTGTTTCCACGCTCATGAAGGTCGATGCAGAAATGCGGACCGTAGGCCATATTCAACTTCCTCATTGCGCGGGTTACGTGATGGTCAAGAAGCACGTTATCACGGTTCAGATCTCTTGCTTCCGGGTTTGGAGTCCATTGTAGGGCGACCAGATCGTATGTCTCCCTGATGGGCACTTTCGCGCCGTCGGCGCAGACGCGCGGGACGACTATTACGTTGACAGTCTCAAGAAGGTTGTCATATCTTCCAATAGCAAGGTCATAAGCGCAGGCAAGGGCGCCTTCTCCGCCGCTCCACTCGCCTCCGTGAATATTACCCTGTATCCACACCAGCGGCTTGCCGGTTTGTCTCAAACCCTCAGGGCTGCGGTCCGCGCTTTTTGAGAAAATAAGCACCGGGAATGGGAAGCCTCTTGGAATTTCGCCTATGTACTCCACGGTCAGGTTCGTTCTCGGCATACTCTCAATACATTCAATCATCTCCCCATGTTCGGTGAACATGGACAATCCATACTGCGCGGCAACGGTTGAACCCGGATTAGCCACCAAACGCGCCCAGGATGATACATCATTTGACACCTTATCAGGTTTGAAACTAGGAGTATTCCAGATCATTAAATCATTAGACGCGCCTCTGCCGCCGCCGACTGTATTGAACTCGTGCATCATATAATTATTCACTCGCAAACTGTCGACAGTCAAGCTTCTGAGCGTGTTGGTCCAGTTGCCGGGGAACAGGTTAGTTGCACTGCGCGATCCTCCCATGGTGTTTGTCCCGTCAATTTGACTTGGGGTCAGATCGTACGGGAATGCTAAAGCCAAGCTGGCAAATAATAAAACTGTTATTACGGGAAAAATAATATTACGAAATTTCATAGTCTCTTTTTCTCCTTCGCTTAATTTTTTTGTAACATTTTGCCTCTTTTATTTTAGAGTTGAGGTTCTCTATTTTCAGCCGCTCTGCTAGGCGCAGCGGCGTTAAAGCGATCAATCAAAATGACAAAACTCTAATTCCCCACAACCAGTGTTCTTCTTACCAGCCCTCCCTTCATGCTTTTATTTTTCACGATATTCAATACTTCGTGGTATTAAATATTTTATGATATTTATTATTACAATGTATTAACTAATTATCATAACAATAAATAATATATCACTCGTCGCCTCAAAATAAAAGTACTCAAAATAATCTCCCTAGCTTATAATCCTTGACATGTATTGTAAGAGTGCTATCATTTAGTTGGAAAATATTTAATAAGTCACACTAACTTAATATAGGAGGAAATACCAATGCCAGTAGCAGTTAGAGTTAAAAGCAAAGGGCAAGTGACAGTTCCGTTGTTAATTAGAAGCAAGTTGAATATTAACACCGGCGATACAATATTTTTTGAAGTCAGGAATGATGAAGTTGTTATAAGGAAACCAAAAAGCCTGCTTGATTATGAAGGTTTCTTAGGCAAAGCCAACTTGCCTGACAACGAAGAAGAGTTATTGACTCCGGATGTAGCCAAACGGATTTTGGAGAGAGAATAATGCAGCCCATTCTTATTGACACAAACGTGTTTATGAGGTTATTTGATTTATCAGACCCAGCCCAAACTGCTAAAGCTAGAAATCTTTTTAAGAAAGCTGCGTCAGGCGGCATAGCGCTAGCTGTCGCTCCGCCTGTACTGTTCGAGCTTGCTTGGGTGCTGCGCAGCGCGTTAAAACGTTCGAACGAAGAAGTTCTGGATATTCTTGAAGCCATAATTACTTGGCAAGGATTGAAGGTATTGGATTATGATTATGTGCAAACGGCTATATCTTTAGCCAGGAATAATGGACAAAGTTTTGCCGACGCATATATTTGCGTAACCGCTCAAAAACAAGACTTTAAAATAGCAACCTTTAATATGCGTCATTTTAATAAATCCGAAGTACCTCTTTATTCGCTTGACGAAATATCATGAAGAATTTAAAAGGCGCCAAGACTGATTATGAAAAGCTGGCGGCAATGACGGAAGATGAAATAGATTGCTCCGACATTCCGGAGTTAAGCGGGGAGTTTTTTGACCAAGCCTTACAAATGCGGTACAATTCAACCATGTCGATTATATCCGCTAAGACTGAAACAGACCGGCAACGCTTTATTGACTTAACAAAAGAAGAAATGGAAGCTGACCTTGCAAAAGCGACTCAGCAAGCGCGGGATAACCTACATGCGGACAGCCCTATATTATTGGAGACACAAAAGGTACTTATGCCGTGCACCCGGACAAAATAAAGGTTTTTACGCCGTATAGGAATATAGAGAATAATGGTCAAAGGCAGAAATAAAAAAACTGCTTGGAATCGAATCGTATTTAAACAGTTGACATCCTGTTTAAAAAGTATGCGACAGCTAAAGACGCCGAAGATGCTAATGAATCCTAAATATAATCATCCATAGGCTAGCGCTTCCGCATGTAACTGGAGTAGCATCTGGGTAATCTTACTTTTCTTTGGCTACAAAAATATAAAACAAGCCCATAAAGCATTGCATAAGGTAGCTTTATGGGCTAACTATTTTGCGAGGGGTTGTTGTGTAAATCAGCTTCTTTTTGCGTTTCCTAATGATTTTTTTATCTCCTGAAGTTTCATCAATTTTCTGCCAATATCCGTGCCAAAAACTGCGCTCATAGTATCAGTGACTTCATCAGCATAATCAAACACCCATACGTTTTGATCAAGATGGCTACAAGCCACCTTACGCAATGTTTCCGTTATTTTTTCAATGGTATATTTACCACCAAGCTTCATTTCAACGATCCTTCCTATCAAAAAAGAAATAAAGCATGTGAGAAAATGAGCATTGATATGCTCGTCAGTTCGTAAAAAGATTGGTCTAGTTTCTAAAACACTTTTGGTCACCTTAAAAGATTCTTCTATGTGCCATAACCCTCTGTACATTTCGACGATGTATTCGTCTGTTTCATTAAATTCACTGGTCACTATGGCACTATATCCATCGTACTTTTCTTCTTCTTCTATTTTCTCAATATCAAGGGAAAGTTTGTCTTCAATATTTAATATCTCTCCTGTATCTTTACTAATTTTCAGGTTTTGAATATAACCGGCTGCCCCGTAGTCAAATGAACGCCGGTATTTCGCTGGATTATTTATCATATCTAATGCTTTGGCAATCGCTTCATCTCGTTTGTATTTAGCCCTTATGGCATATTTCTCACTATAGAATACAATCCATTTCTGCGGTATACGCACCTCTTTCTTAATCTTTTTCTTTCCTTTCATGCCAACAGTGACATGAACAACTGCGTTGGGAACGAGTATGGATTTCAGTTTATATCTGTCAGTAAGCTCGCGATATCCAGAATCGTCAAGCGCCCAGTCTTTGAATTCCTTATCAGCGCCCTTTACACTCTTGCTGTATATATATCCATCATCCAAGATAGTATTGTAGGCAATATTGTCACCGCTATTGAGCGCCTTATCGGCAACAACAACGAGCCTTTTTACTCCAAAAGTCTTCTTGATTTCAGTCAATATTGGCATAAGGGTCTGTGAGTCATGCGTGTTTCCGGGGAATATTTTATACGAGATAGGTAAGCTTAATTTATCCAACAACAGACCCATTTGAACAATGGGCTTTTTCCTGTGTTCTTTGCATGGTCCTTTCTTCCGTAATTCGTCTTGCTTGTCTATCTCAAAAAAATAGTTGGTAACGTCATAGTAAACAAGATCCGTTTTCCGCCCGTATTGTTCGGTAACTTTCTCATGAAGGTGCTTCTGTAGACGTACGGCAATTTTGTTGAAATGTGTAAGCGCATCGTAAACATCGTCAAGAGAAAAGTTAAACTGGTCAAAAAACATATCTTTATTCAGCACGGTGGCTCTCTTTGAGGCTGGAAATAACAGTCTTGAGAACACCAATAGCCGCATGATGGCATCAGTGTTAAATTTAAAGCCTTCATGTCTTCTTGCATTTTTGAGAAACCAGTCGATTTTGAGTTCATGATAGATTTTGCTGAAAACTATATGACCATAGTTTTTGCGGTTAGCGCTACTGCGATCAATAGACTCATTCATGTTTAGAGTGACAGTAATATTATTATTTTCTCTATGCTCTATATTCATCGCCTCAGCAACAGCAGTGAAATGAGCGATAGGATCATCGAATTCATTTTTTAGCTCTTCAAGATAGCCAACTCGTAGAACGGTTTTATGTTTATTCTTCCCATCAATATCACGATACCCTTGCACAATAGCTAAATGAGTTTTGCCAGTTATTTTTGAGACATTCTTTCTTAAGAACATAAGAATTCACCCTATCCTTTACGAATAATATTTAGAAAAGTGAGGAGTCAATACACATTGTAGCATATAACACGTAATAACACAATAATATATCGCATATATTTGACAAAAAATTTTGCTTGCGTTCATGCAAACAAAAGATTTAAAAATAGGGTCATAATTTTGGGGTAGCCAAAGAAACGAATCCTTGACATGGATTTAAAATAGTGTAATTATAATTGTAACTACAATAGCAAAGAATAGGAAAATGCTGTTTGAATGGGACGATGAAAAGCGACAATCAAATATAATAAAACATCACATAGATTTTGAGGAGGCAGTAACAATCTATGACGGTTTTGTTATCACTATAACAAGTGAGCATCAAGGCTTAGGAGAAGAACGATTTTTATCTATAGGGCTATTACAAGGGTTGGAAATAGTAATAGTTTTTACAATAAGGGGCGAAAAACGTCGCATTATTTCGGCTCGCCGGGCGCGAAAAGCAGAAAGGACAAAATATCATGAAGAGCTTAAAAGATACCAAGACAGATTTTGAAAAGCTGGCGGCAATGACAGACGATGAAATAGATTGTTCAGACATTCCGGAGTTAAGCGAGGAGTTTTTATCAACGGCAAAATGGATAACCGAAACTCCAGAAAAAGAACAAATCACCATTAGAATTGATAAACCTGTGCTTGATTTTTATAAAAAAACCGGCAGAGGCTATCAGACTCGTATGAACGCCGTATTACGCGCGTATGCTGAAACGACGCAGAGAGAACAAGCGAGTAAGCGGGCTTAAAGTCTACAAAGTACTCAACCTGTTTAATAAGCTTCTTTATTAAATGCTATACAATATGCACAGGCTTATTAAATGCAGTTAGTACGTATTGCTGTATATTTGTCTTTTGTATTACTCCCTACTTATGTTTCATGTATCTGAAGGAGCAAATTACTTCATTAAAACATATCATCAGATTATTCCGACATCTTCCCCAAAAGCATAATCCAGTTCATCGTTTAGCCATACTATAAAATCTTCAAACCAAACAAAACCACTACCATGTGTTGGACCCTCAAAATCATTACCGTAAAAAATATAAAAATAATAATTAAGTATTTCATCTAATTTCTCGTGTGGTGGAATCTCATTTATACGTTCAGAAAGCTTAATTAAGTCCTTAATGTTTTCGCACCAATAGTCAAAGATTTCCCGCGTCTCACAGGAATAGGAAATTCCCTTCTTTTTTCCTTCTTTATTAATAACAATGTCATATTCTATAAGCCAATCTTCATTGAAAGTGTTGAATGCTCCAAAATACGAAAGAACATCTGATACAGAATCATTATAAAATATACAATCCTCTGGTAAGCCAGGTATCTCGTCATAACTATTCTCTTCTTTGATGAAAATTATTGACGGATCAGTACGTCTTAGCGCTTATGGCGCCAAGTAGCCAGACATCCAGAGAATCCCTTCAATATCGTCCCCTACTTTTGGAACATAATTCTCCAAAACATGCTGAGAAGCGTAAATGTGTCCTTTGATTTCATAATCGTCATCGCCCACAAATGTAACCGTCAACTGATAAATAACAGTATCAAGAAACGAAAACTGACAAAGAGCTTCAATGCTACAACGATATTTCCATTCGCAGGCGTATTTTGATGGTAATAGAACCCGAGACCCACGCATCGAAATAATTGGAGGTTTGAAATCTTCTTGGGTTTTATCAGGATTCTCATCAAGAAATTCCTTGAGCTTTAATTCATAAAACGCCCCTTTATCAACAGTAAATTCATTCACTTCAGCTTGTCTGATACAAAACGCTAAGGCGCTGAGCGAAATTGTTGCTTCTGTATCTGGCACGAGTATTTCCAATTCCTTGAAATAATATGGATTGAAAAAAGTTACAGGAGGACCTCCTGCTCTTTCCGCCGCCACAGAACCTTCGACCCCATTTTTCCATGTATGGGCGCCAGTGATACTTAAAAGATTGCTTAATCCGTTGAATATAGGAAAAGAAGAGTAAAAAATCCAGCTATCGTCATTTTTTGATTTTACAAGAAGAATCCCAATCTTTATTAAACCATCAGCGGGGTAATGTAACATAATTACTTCGATTTTTTCGCCATTATGCACAATCGTTTTCTGATCAGTTTTTTTCCCTTTTACAATTGCTTCGCTGAGATAAGTAGTGATCTTTTCAGCGTCTCCCAATAAAGCAGACCAAACTTCACCAAGCGCTTCGAAATGTTCTCCATAGAAGGTATTCTCGGTATCCTCGTCTTCCGCTCGCTCCTCTGTATAAGCCCCTTGTTGTTCACATATCGCATTGCCGGAGGATAGTTCGTTGTTGTTTTCGGGAGTTGATTCCCATTTGAAGAATAGCGCTTGCCTCAAATCTCCTAAGCTGATATTAACAGGCTCGCCTAACAGATTCGCTAAAGAAACGTGGCCATAGTCATAAAAAGCATTAAAAATGATTTTCAAACCACCAGTCAGTAATAAACTAACGTTTTCAATGTATTCATTCTGGTTTTTTTGAAATGCAATCCCATGCGACCCTGTAAAAAAACCTGGGTATGAAACTCTTTTTACTTCAATTCCAATAAGCGTTTCCCCGATGCAACGAGTAAACAGCTTGTCCGCGAAAAAATTTTTCACGTTAATACCAGCTTCTATGTTGAAAGGGATGCAATTCTTGCTGATACGAACACTGCTGCCTTCCGAAAAATCAATCTCAAGACGGTCTCCATTGTCAAAAACAATTATTACCGGTTCGTCAATTTCCATCCAGACTGGAAACGGTATACTATCGTCGTACCACGACGGATCAATACTTCCTTTTCCGTTTTTTGGCGACTTGCCATGATCAATCGAATACCGGTAGATAAACTCTTCAATGTGTACTTCATCTAAGTTATATCCATACCCAACCGCTTTTATGGTCTTTATTCTTTTCCCCAGAATATTTAATCCGTTAAAAACGTGATATACCTCTTCTGGTGACTGCAAAACGTCCGCAGACCAAGAACTCCAAGAAAAAACGTTGTTCTTAAAAAAATTATCGCCATCTACTTTAAACATCGAACTCCTCCAGTTCAATAATTCTTCTTGAATTTACTAACGCTAATCTCTTTAAAACTGTTATTAAAGCTATAAACGTTGCTATTATTGTCTTTATTGACAAGATATTTTTGACATAGTATATTCGCAAATCATGATAGCAGATAAGGATAGAATTAAAAAGGGATTTTCCGGTCTTGTTAATTTAGTCTCTGATATCAGCATAGTTGAAAATACAAACGACTATGTACTTCAAGGTTTTGTTTCCAGAGAGTCATCTTCAGAATACGAAGTTATAAATAGCGATGACAACAGTAAAAAGAAGAAAAACTACTATCTATTTACGCTGATATTGGGGATAACAATAATTGTCATCCTTCTTTTGTATGCCAATAGTGGACATGCGCCGCAAAAACCTTATTATGTCCAGTCGTCATCGCCCCCCGCATATAAAAGAAGCAATCCTGCACCAGTGAATACTGTGAACATAACGCCGAATAATTATTCAAGCGCGCAGTTTCAGTACGAAAAACCTCCTGTAGGAACCAATCATTTACTGAGCTTATCTCAACTCCGTTGGTTTTTTAGAGAAAGTATTCGCATTGATACGATGCGCGATTTGGTAAATACAAATGATGCCATTGACGATTTTAATAACCTCGTTGATGATTTCAACAGACGTTGCGCGAGCTTTAGATATCGGGAAAGCGACTACAGACGCGCAGAACGCGAGGTTGAGGCACGTCGGAGCGAGATCACAGAAGAAGCTATACGTGATGCGGAATTATTAGGATATGTCCCTGGGTACTCCAAAGAAACGCCTCAAATTGGCTACATAAGTGGTAATAATGTTTTTCACCGTCCAGTTGTAAGTAAGAGAGAAGGTCCCTTTCTTAAGCTCAATAATAAGGTCACTATTATTCGGGACGCAGCAGAAACATATGACAATAAAACGTGGTCTTACGTAGAATATGAGGGGCGCAAAGGTTGGGTATCCAAAGAATACATCTCAGAGAAACCTGTTGACCCGGAAATTTGGAGAAAACAAGAAGAAGAGCGTAAACGCGCGGCGAGGCAAAATCGGCAATAAACACAGTAACAACAAAAAAGCTAGCTACACAACCATCAGAACAGTTATATTCCAATAACAAAGAGGGCAGGCATTTAAATTCGAGCAACACATGACGCTTGCCATGCGCTTTGAGACAACAAAAATATCATAAGAATGGCTGAAAATATTGAAAGCGACTGCAAAGAAACAGAATGATCTCCGATACAATTACTAAAAAGAGGAGGACGATTATGTCAAGCTCAGAACAAATTACAACGTATGAAGAAGCTCTTAGAAACGCTATTGTAGCGATGGCGGTCGAGTCTTGGCGTTTTAGCCGGATATTCGGTCGATTACTGGCAAAAACAGATGCCGTAGAGCGGGAGCGGTACGAAAACCAGCTTCGATGGTTCATTAAAAAACTCGAAGAAACATTGGTTCTGGCTGAAATGAACCTCGTTAACATAGAAGGAGATTGTTATGACTCCGGAACGGCGGCTACGCCTTTAAATATTGAAGATTTTGAAGCGCAGGATGAGTTAATAGTGGAACAAATGCTTGAACCTATAATTATTGGGAAAGATGGCTTTATGAAGATGGGAACTGTTATGCTAAGGAAGGTGAAAGAATGAAACACTTTATTGGCATTGACTTAGGAACTACCAACAGCGCGATTTGTTCTTATGACGGTTTGACGACCCGCATATGGAAAAGTCCCGAGCAATATGACGTGACCCCATCCGCAATTTATATTGACCGTCGCGGTAACAAACTTGTGGGGATGCGTGCGTATAATAATGCTCCGCGTTACTACAATAATACCGCCATGCTGTTCAAACGATATATGGGAACGAATACTCCTATCAGCTTTCCTGACCTGAACATCACTAAAACGCCCGAGGAATGTTCTGCGGAGATTTTAAAGACAATGTTTGGCTATTTGCCTGAAGAAATTAGGAACGATCTCGATACCGGAACCGTCATCACCGTTCCCGCTGCGTTCAATCAAATGCAGAAGACTGCAACCATGCAAGCCGCTGAGATGGCTGGCATTGGCAAAGTAGCTCTAATGCAGGAGCCGGTTGCCGCCGTCATGAGCGTCATGCGCGTGTGCAGGTTTAACGGTACGTTTTTAATTTATGATTTTGGCGGCGGAACACTGGACATTGCAATTGCGGAAAAAATTGATGGCAGAGTCAATTTACTGGCGAACGGAGGTATCGCTATGTGCGGTGGTAGAGATTTTGACCGAAAATTGGTTGATAACGTTGTTCGCCCTTGGCTTCATGAGACTTTTGATCTTCCTGAAGATTTTCCGGTTAATCCAAAATTTCAGCGACTCGTTCGTATGGCCTCGTGGGCGGCTGAGCAAGCTAAAATTCATCTCTCGTCAAAAGAGGAAACAAAGATTACGCTTTGGGAGTCCGAAATAGAAGTCAACGACCTCAGCGGAAAGGAAATATACTTTGACATTCCTTTGAACCGAAGTATATACGACCAACTTATTTCTGACCAGATTGGCGATACGATAAAAGCCGCAAGAGATACCCTCGCCAAATCAGGTATAACGCCTGATCATATTGAGCGTATCGTCTTTATTGGCGGACCAAATCATTACAAACACCTGCGGGATAAAGTTATTTCCGAACTTGGAATAAACGGAGGCATAGACGTTAATCCTATGACCGCTGTGGCGGAAGGTGCAAGCTTGTTTGCCGAGTCCATTGACTGGGATTCCCAAGATCGTTCAAGAAAAAACACGCGCGGACAGATATCTTCCAGAGGTATATTAAAATTGTCCTTCAGTTATATTGCCCGCTCGCCAGGTGTTAAAGCTAAAATTGTGCTTCAACTTGATGACGAGGCTACCTCGGGTTCTGAATTCCAAGTAGACAGCCTTGACACGGGTTGGACGTCAGGGCGCTTTTCACTGACTCATGGCGTAGCCGTTGATGTTTCGTTGCCTAAAATTGGGGAAAATTACTTCAAGGTGTTCGTGTTCGACCAGTTTGGAGGTCCAATACCCCTTGAACAAGACAGAATAACAATCACAAGAACTGTCGCAACGGTTGACGCTATTCCCGCGTCGCATACTATCAGCGTTGAGGCTTTAAAAAAACTTGGCAGTAAGCATACAGAACTCGCGCGTGTGATTCGAGCCGGTGATTCGCTTCCCATTAAAAACAAAATTCTCTTTAAGGCAATCGAATCTCTTAAAGCCGGTTCCGATGGAGCGCTGGTTTTTAAACTTTGGGAAGGCGAAATTGAAGAACCTGTAACCGACAATCGTTCCATTGGTTTTCTTGTAATCTCCGGCGCCGATTTTAATAATGGAGCTATACCTGCGGGCGCTGATCTTGAATTCGAAATAGAGATGCTTGATTCAGGCGCTATAAAGGCGGCAGTTTCTGTTCCATGTATTGGATTCGCGTCTTCAAGCAAGAATTTTTATTCGCGTCAGGGTGGACAGTACGATTTTTCCGACGATTCCGAGAGAATTATTGAAGAGGCGGAACAATTGCATGATCGAGCTGACGAGATGAGCCTGATAGTTAACGATCCTAAACTGGAACAAGCGCGGCTAAAATTGGAAACTGCCCATTCGCTTGACCCAAATGAGGTCGATACGGAGAAAACCCAAGAAGCACATGAGAATAATCTTGAAGCAAAAAGGCTAATTGATCAAGTCCGAAAGGAGCATGTTAAAGAATTCCGTCAAATGGACCTTGATAGCGTGACATCTTTCTTTCAAAATACAATCCAACAATTCGCGCGCCCATCAGAAACCTCGGATTATGAAAGCTTGACCAAAACCGCTCAACGATCTATTGATAGAAACGATGAAAATTTCATACGTTATTTAGATGAATTGAATGGGAAAAATTTAGAGATATTATGGCGTCAGGATTGGTTTGTTATTGATAGTTTTAAACATATGGCTTCTTCGCCACATAATTTCGTAGATCAACGGCGTTCCAAAGAACTTGTCGACATCGGCTTGAGGTTTATTAATTCCGGCGAAATTGATAATTTAAGGTCTATAGTGGCTCAACTTTGGATGATTCAATTTGACAAACCGCATCATTTTCATGATGCTCTCAAAGTTAACATAATCAGGGGATAACTCTATGGAAAAGGACTTGTGGTTGCCTAAAGGTTATGAATTACAGGATGGGTCAAAAATACGCTCGTTTCTTTTTTCGGGTGATCAATGGCAAATTTACGGTTCCAGTAGCGCAAACAACATTTTGCTTATAAACCCAGCGTTAGCGCAACAATGGTATGACAAAGGATTTCTCGATGAATCACTTTTCGGTGTACTGACATTCGGTCACATGTCATTTCGCGCTTTGTACAGCCATAGTAAATACGAGTTAACACCGATAGAAAACAACAGAAAATCAATATGCGATAAGGCGGATGCTTTGGCTTTTGCTATTACACTTCGAGAGTCCAGAAACTTGTCAAGTGAAGACTCATTTCACGACGCCATTTATGTGGAACAATATTCCAGACTGCTTCCAACATGGACAGTGACGCCGCGAATAAGCGACGACGTTGTTTTAGGTAAGTGGCTCACCGGCGGAGTGGTCATTTCAACCGATTCGTTCAGGCGCTTGACTCAACTCGCAGGATGGATGGACATTGACGATATTGCAGAAATAGTTCACGCAGCAGGACTTTATGTGCCTTCTGATGCGTATGTTCCGGCTCGCAAACAAAGTGCTATTGCTGTAACTCACGAAGGAGAGAAAATAAACCTATCGCAATCGACGCCCAAGGTATTTCGCCTTCCGGGGCGTCCGCAAATAGAGGAGTTTTTTAACGAGCATGTCATCGACATAGTTAATAATGCGGAGAAATATAAAAGGATGGGAATTGAATTCCCGTCTTCCATTGTTCTTCACGGACCTCCGGGGTGCGGAAAGACATATGCCGCAGAGCGGCTTATTGAATTTCTTGATTGGCCGAGTTTCCCAATTGATTCGAGTAGCGTTGGGAGTCCATATATTCACGAGACCAGCAGAAAGATTTCTGAAGTTTTTGACAAAGCTGTTAATAACTCTCCGGCTGTTATTATTATTGACGAGATGGAGTCTTTTTTATCGGATAGACAAACAGGGGCAACAGGACAATATCACGTTGAAGAGGTAGCTGAATTTCTAAGACGCCTTTGTGAAATACAAAAAAACAAAGTGTTAGTTATTGCAATGACCAATCAAATTGACATGATTGATCCGGCTATTCTCAGGCGTGGACGCTTCGACCACATCGTGGAAGTGAAAATGCCCTCGAAAATTGAAGTTTCTGCGCTTATAGAATCGCTTTTATATAAACTGCCAAAAGAGGACAATTTAAATCTGGAAATTATTATTGATGCTTTAACAGGTAAAGCGCTTTCCGACGCTGCCTTTGTTGTGCGCGAAGCAGCCAGGCTAACCGCTAAATCGGGAAAATTGCAACTTGATCAAATCAGTCTTGATATGGCTCTGGCGAGTTTACCGAAAGAAAAGAATAGAAAAATTGGATTTCTTAAAGAATAATATACGCGAAAGACTTTGGAATAAGTTATGGATCTATTACAAAACCCATTTTATATCCTGAACGCTTCTCCTTTTGATAACCGCGCTAAACTTACAGATTTAGCCGATGAGCATAGCTTGCTTTTTGATTCTGATGAATCCATGCAGGTTCTCTCCATCTTGCTCAATCCAAGAAAACGAATTTCCGCTGAAATTGCCTGGCTACCCGGCGTAACGCCAGAGCTTCTTCGTGAAATTATGACGCTGTTGAGATCTTCTCCATCCTCTCTTTTGAAGCCCCAATATATCTGGCTAAACCCGTTCGCCAATTCACCTGTTTTCAATCCGAAACCTTCGTCCTTGATTCTTTTTGACATAAATGAGCTTACTCCTGTTGTTCGCGCCAATATTCTTGCTGCGGGGTTGTCCAGACTCGGGACATCCGAATCGTCAGACATTACTGCTTGGATACTTGAACTGGCGCAAGCATTTGAAGAAATTAAACCAGATGAACTTATGAGCATTCTTAATGAAGAGAGAGCAATATCGGGTTTTCCTGAAGTGTCGGAACTTGCGGCAATAGAATCGGAAATACAAGCAATGCGGCGCCATTACCTATATGTTATAAAGCTGGCTCTTGACAGTTTTCCAACCGGAGAACTTGTCAAGGTAGTAACAGATACTGTTAATTCAGCAACTGACAACGGTACAAAACATGGATTGACATTAATAGACGATATGATAGATTCCTATGAGCTTGAGGCTCAAAGCTTTTTTGAAAAAGAGGAAGAAAACATTAAGATACTTGTAGAAAAAATAAACGCAATTATATATGAAAATCAACAGGATACCGCTGTGGATAGTGAAATCAATCAACTTACTAAAGTTCTCAGGAATTGGAATTATGTTGCCCAACCGATCAATATAAACGCTGAAGCTCGTGGTTCATCTCATAAAGAGACAGCTCGCGTTGTAAAGAATGTACGAAATTTAATTGTTGATATTCTGAACAATGATGGTTCTCTTGATTTCGCAAAACAAATCACATCCAATATGCGAGAAATATTTAGCGAAATAAAAAAAATCTGCGAAAGCCTTGATGAAGATATGGAGGCACTGAAGAATATTCATAAAAACAATACATCTATTTCTGACATAGTTAACTTAATCAAAGAAAAACGAATCAAAGCTGCTCGGGAACTTATTGAGAGTAGGCTTTTAATTGAGAAAGACGAAAGAATAATTGATGAGTTAACAAAGTTACAGTTCTTCTGTATTATGCATGCTGATATGGATGGTGTTAAACCTATAGAAAGCGCGCCATCTCTCCACACAATTAACGGTAGTGGAACAACTCTATATGGCGAATCACTTGCAATAGTATTAATGCATATACCAATTTTCTGGTTGGCGAGGTATTCGGTAACTCCTGTTGGCGACAACACGTATTCTTTCCACGGTAAAAAAAATCTGGCTCTATGGCAAATAATTTGGAACATTGTAATTACAGTTTCTTTGGCTATCTCTATTATCTCTTTTAATTTTTAGTTGAGATAACACAATCCGTCATATCCATTTAAGAAAGGTAGAAACATCACTTTATGGAATTAACAAAAGAAGAAATGGAAGCTGACCTTGCAAAAGCGACTCAGCAAGCGCGGGATAACCTACATTCGAACAGCCCTATATTATTGGAGACACAAAAGGTACTTATGCCGTGTACCCGAACAAAAGAAAGGTTTTTACGCCGTATAGGAATATAGAGAATAATGGTCAAAGGCAGAAATAGAAAAATTGCTTGGAATCGAATCGCATTTAATCGGTTGATCTATAAAAATTGTTGGTTAACGCTTTTTTTGCGAGTTTATCCGCTTTGTCGTTGTATTTATTGTTGCTGTGCCCTTTTACTTTTTCAAATGTTACATGTATTAAATCGGCAAATTTACTTGTATAAATATATACAAACATACTGGCGACTACGCTTTTAGCGTCCCATTCGCCCGTAAGCCATTTACTTAACCCTTCATAATCGTGATATATTTTTAGTTTGTCATATCCATTGGAAACAGCCCAATCCATAGCGTTAATAGCGCCCAATACTTCGCCGATTATATTATGCGACGATAAATACTTGGGATTATTTGACGAGCCGCAGATTTCATGCTCTTTAAAATTCTTATCAATAATCAAAACGCCATATGAATAGCGCTTTTTTTCATTATCGAAACTACCGTCACAAAAAGCCACGATATGGCCGTTTGAAATATCATTTTTTACGGCGTCGGCGTATATGTCCATGTCGTTAATGTATGCTTCAGCCTCCGACAAAGTGGCAAATTTTTTAAATTTAGGGACCGAATAGCCTTGCGTTGCTTTTTGACATTCATCCCAGTTATCGAATATACCCGTGACATGCCCTGCTTTAACTGCGTAATAACTCATTGTTTTAGCGGCGCAAGCAACTATTTATCAAATAGCACAAGGTAAACGGTCATTTCGTTAGCGCTCAAAAATTCATTTATAGCGGACTCGGCTACTTTCATCGCTTCATCTTTGGGATATCCGAAAATTCCCGATGAAATAAGTGGGAACGCTATTGATTTAATGTTATTCTCTTTTGCTAAGAGCAGCGAGTTTACATAGCAATTCCTGAGCAGTTCCTCTTCATTTTTGTTTCCGCCATGCCAAACCGGACCGACGGTGTGGATTATGTGTTTAGCCGGAAGATCATAACCGCTTGTTATCACGGCTTCTCCAGTTTTGCAGCCGCCAAGCTTGTCGCATTCTTTTTGAAGTCGGTCCGCGCCGGCTGCCGCAAAAATAGCTCCGCACACGCCGCCGCCTTGTCTTAATGCTGTATTAGCCGCGTTTACAATTGCGTCGGTCTTTAATTTTGTTATGTCTCCTTTTATTATTTCAAATGACATTTGTTTTTTCTCCTTTAATGTTTAAAATGAAATAAGTCTACTCGTTGGATAAAGTTAATCTCATCCGCATCCTGAACAACTCGAACAATTGCCGCCGCATGATTTTGAAGATTTTAGCGACGGACCTTCAAGCAAGATTAGCGTTTTACCTCTGCATTCCGGACATTTTAAGGAAAGCTGGCATTCCGGCTGTTCAAATTGTGTTCTGCATTCTGCGCACATAAATATTCGTTTTGATTCCATTTAACTATCACCATATTCTATTTTAATATTAAGAGCCATAAATGCAAACCCTATTGCGTCCTGTATTTTTGGCGGTATATAGCGTATGCGGAGGCTCAATTTCTTCACTAAGCGAGTAAAACCAACTCATGCTTGATAAATCACCTTTCCTGTCATATAAATGTGTTTTACAAATCCGCTTTTGTCATTCGCACTATCAAGCAGATGCGGTTCAATATCTAGACTGACCCCGCGCCGCAAACTCCATAGCCGCGCAGACGTTTGCCTCCAATTACCGGTGAAGCCGCTGAAAATAACCCCGACGTCAATATCGCTGTCTTCATGTGGATTCCCGTTGACATATGAGCCGAACACAACAATGGCTAACGGTGAAAATTCTTTTCTTACAGCTTCTGCATATCGTTCAACTGTATTTATAACCGTTTCTTTATCCAGCACAACAGTTCCTCCGTTCTCACAATCATTTCTCCGCAAATCTCTTTAGTCAGTTCTGCCGCTATTTCATCTTTATATTCAGGATAACGAGATTCAATATTAAGAGGGTTCAATTCGTCAATAAAATCTTGTTGTTCTTCTGACATTAAGTCAAATAGACTCGCGCGATTAGCTAATTTTGTAAGGTCATGTATTCTGGGCGGTATCTCTCCTTCTTTGCAGTCGCGGGAAATAACTGCTTTGAAAGCTTTTTCGATGGTCTGGTGGCACATGAAGCCTACATAAAGAAACCGCCTGCTTTTTAGCATAGCTCTTGCTGTTTCAATATCATAATCAGCTAGCTTGAGCCAGTATTCAACTTTTTCATTGTTTTCAGGCATCATCATAAGCACCTCAATTCAATATATTTTTTAAGAGCCATAAACGCAAACCCTATTGCGTCCTGTATTTTTTGCTGTATATAATGCAGTATCGGCAGAGCCTATCAGCGCGTCAAGCGTTCTATGAGCGGCGGCGTTGTATATCGCCACGCCGATGCTGATTGTTATTTTCAAGCCTGGCAGCTTACTTCCAAAATCAATATTTTCAGTGATATCGCAGAGTTTTTGCGCTATATGCATGGCGCTTTTTTCATTCGTCCGAGGCAGAAAAGCGCAAAACTCTTCGCCGCCGTACCGCGTAAAAAGATCGGTGCTGCGAAATCGCTTCGACAGGTTTTGGGCAACGATTTTCAGTACCTCGTCGCCTATTTGGTGTCCATACGTATCGTTTAACTTTTTAAAATGATCAAGATCCATCATTAAAACTGACATATTGACACCTGCTAAGGCAATTTCCTGAAATAACCATTCGCATTTGCTAAAAAACGTCCTGCGGTTAATAAGACCGGTTAATGCATCGCGTTCCGCCAGTTCGGTCACCTCGTCAAGCATTTTTTTTGACTCAGTGATGTCGTAAATCATTATACAATCACAATTGATTTCATTCTTATGAGAAATAACGGTTTTGGATATTCTATAGTGGCGTTCGACGCCCCTTTCGTCCGGCAAGCAAAAAGTCCAGTTTTCAATATTTGCCTGCTCGCTACTCCAGGGGATTTCTTTAATTTGCTCCATCGGGGCGCCTTCGCGCGTTTCAGCAAGCGAAGGAAATAGTTTTTTTGCTGTAGAGTTTGCTTCGATATAACACCCCCTGCGGTCTATCAGGACAAAAGCGTCCTTCATGTTTTCAACTATATGTTCCCTTGCATAGGGGACAACAAGAGATAGCCTTAACCATAAGAAAGAGTAACTTAACAGAATAAAAAAATAGCCCAGCAGAATGAGCATTGTACTCAACAGCACTGATCTGGGGCCAAAAAACGAGTCAAACGGAGAAAACCAGTTTATGGTGTACCATGCCCAGGGAACAGCGCAGAAGGCTATTAAGGCTGCCGACCATTTTTTTGTAGCGTCGGCGCTCTTGAGACCGTAAAAAAGCGCAAGTACAATCGCACTTATTTTAATTACGCAATAATATAAATAACAAATATCGTGGTATGGGGATATCTCAACCTTCAAATATGGTATGGCAGCTTCGGCTATCCAGGTTATGCTTGTATAATAAAGCCCGTTCCATGGAAAGGTTATAGCAAACACGCTATGCATAACGGGAACGGTCATCAAAGCCGTAATCATAGAATTGCTAAGCTTTTTTATATCGTAATAATCCAATACCAACAAAAACAATAATGGGGCAATGAACGGAACACCCAAATATTTAAGCTGTTTTCCAATGATAGCAACTTCCCTGACTGTTGCTGAAATTTCTACAAGGTAGCCGAGGTTAAACTGAAACACGGCAAACAGAAAATACGTTAAATATAGAGACTTTTTCATCTCTCGCCTATTGATAGCCAGAAGCAGCACCGCCAATGAAACGAACGTTGAAAGCGCTTGTAATAAAATAGTCACTGATTAATTAACCTCCAAATGCCGGAGTTTTAGATTGTGCGTCGCTTGCCGCTTCAGCGGTGAATTATGCATTGTGCATTGAATTAAATATTTCCTATCGTTGCGACCATCACGGCTTTTATTGTATGCATCCTGTTCTCGGCTTCGTCGAATACTTTTGAAGCTTGAGACTCAAATACTTCCTCCGTTACTTCATGTCCTTTCTCAGCCGGCAGACAATGCAAAAATATTGTGTCATTGCGCGAAGTTGCGCTCATTAGCTCCGCATTCACTTGATATGGATATAAAAGCTTCATTCTGTTCTCTTTTTCCGCTTCTTCGCCCATTGAAACCCAAACGTCGGTATAAACCGCGTCCGCTCCTTTTACCGCATTTTTAGGGTCATCGTAAATCTCTATGGAACCTCCGCTTTTCTCGCAAAAGGTTCTGCATATACTAACCACATGCGGGTCAGGGAACAGGCTTTTTGGCGAGCCAATCGCGTAGTGCATTCCAAGTTTTGAACAGCCAATCATGAGGGCGTTCGACATATTATTACGCCCGTCTCCTACATAAGCCAGACGCGTACCTTTTAAGCGTTTGCCGCATGGAAGGCATTCCTGAAGCGTAAGGAAATCCGCCAATACCTGAGTAGGGTGGTCGGCGTCAGTTAATCCGTTCCATACAGGAACTCCCGCCCACTGCGCCAGTTCTTCAACCATTGACTGCTTAAATCCCCTGAACTCAATTCCGTCAAACATCCTGCCGAGTACTCTTGCCGTATCCTTAACGTCTTCTTTTCCTCCAAGGTGGATATCGTTCTTACCCAAAAACTCAGGATGAGCGCCTTCGTCCGCGCATGCCACCACGAAAGCGCAACGTGTTCGGGTGGAAGCTTTCTCGAAGAGCAGCGCTACATTTTTCCCTTCTAAAAGATTTCCCCGCGCGCCCGCGCGTTTTTTTGCTTTAAGGTCGGCTGCGAGATCAAGCAGATAGTAAATTTCTTCGGCGGAAAAATCCGAGAGCGTTAAAAAACTTCTTCCCTTGAGACTGACTGGCATAATAAAACCCCCAATTTTTATACTTACAACTGGTGATAGTATATCAAAAATAACTCTTTGTCCTGGTGTTTAGTTGGGGACGTTACTGACTGCTCCTCTTGCGGTCTGTTTTCATTGGCAACAAAGCATTGATATAGCGCGTTAATTCTCAAATTATTGAATAAATACCCTGATTTTGGGACAATCAATAATGGATTCTAGTCTTTCATTTTAGTTGTCGAAAAATCATACTACAAATATGAACAATATGTCTGTTGTATATACAACGAAAAGGGAATTTTTTTGAAAAATATTTTAATTTTTAACTAAACTTAAAGCTATAATTACATATAGTTGAAAAAATCGTGGGGTGTGATTTAGTGTTAGAAAATGTAAAAATAATCAGGAACTCCGAGATAAAAAGCGGTTATTTCCTTATGGGGTTCGAGAGTGAGGGCATGTTATCCGCGCTCCCCGGTCAATTTATGAGCTTATTGGCGCCTGGGGAGATGGGGCAAGATATGCCTCTTCGGAGACCTTTCACCGTATATCGGATCAATTCAGGCGTGACGGAAGTTCTTTATAAAGTCGCAGGTCGCGGTACGAAACTTTTTTCCGGGCTACGAACCGGTGATGTTATTTCCTGCTTTGGGCCGAAAGGCGCCCCTTTTCCAATAAAAGAGGAGGGCAAGTCCCTTTTGTTGGGGAGAGGAGTTGGCATAGCAAGTTTAGCGCTACTAGGAAGCGCGCTTAAAGAAAACGGAAAGAGCGTTTTTACCATTGCAAGCTTCAAAGATGAGAGTTCGGATTTAGTTAATGAATATATACAAGGCTTTTCCGACATTACGCGATCTATTTACGACGAAGACGGGACGAGTTCGGTAGAAAACGTTGCGCGGCTGATAAACGAAATTTCTCCCGCGATAATATATACGTGCGGGTCAAAAAGGCTTGCGCGTTTGCTAAAGGATATGCCATACGATGCTTATGTCTCATTGGAAGAGCATATGGGTTGCTGCGGACTTGGTTCGTGTTACACTTGCGTAGTGAAAAATAATGACGGCGAGTATATAAGGTCATGTAAAGAAGGACCTTGCTTTAACGTAAGGGAGGTCGTTATATAATGGGTAAGGTAAATCTTGAGGTTAGAATTGGGTCTCTTACATTGCGTAATCCTGTTATGAACGCATCCGGCACGTTTGGTACTTATGAGTACTTGGAATATTTTGATTTTTCCCGTATTGGGGCAGTTATCCCAAAGAGCGTTACCCAAAATCCCCGCGCGGGTAACAAAACTCCCCGAATAACCGAAGTTTTCGGGGGAGTTATAAATGCAGTTGGTATACAGAATACGGGAATTCATGATTTTGTTGATAACAAACTGCCAAAAATGACAGGAATACAAGCTCCTATCATTGTCAGCCTGTCAAATACCGCCGTTAAAGATTTTGAAACGTCAATTCAAATTCTTGAGGACGCCGAAGGAATATCGGCTTATGAAATTAATATCTCCTGTCCTAACATCGAGAAGGATGGAAGCGCGTTCGGATTCTCCGAGACCGATACGGCGGAGGTCGTATATACGGTTCGTAAAGCTATGAAGACAAATCGTCCCGTCATAGTTAAATTATCGCCTAATGTGACTGATATAACGCAAATCGCCAAAGCGGCGTCGGGCGAGGGAGCGGACGCTTTGACCATAGCGAATACCTATATTGGAATGGTTGTTGACATAAACACGCGCAAGCCTGTGCTTGGCAATAAATTTGGAGGAGTTTCAGGCGCTGCTATAAAACCGCTTACGATGAGGCGCGTTTACAGCGTATGCAAATCTATTGATATCCCAGTGATAGCAGCGGGCGGAATATGTTCTTCGCAAGACGCGCTTGAATACCTTATGGTTGGAGCAAAAGCCGTGCAAGTCGGAACGGCTAACTTTACCAATCCGGCAATTATGGAAGATATTGTTTTGGGAATAGAAAACTGGCTCGAAAATAATGGCATAACGGATATAAATGATTTCATAGGCACGATTCAGGACTAATAACGGAGGATATGTATGTCTAAAATACTGGATGGAATCCATGAAGCTATTGGAAATACTCCAATCGTCAATTTAAGGAGAATAACGAATAAATGGGGCGTTCGGGGAAATATATTCGCAAAGCTGGAATACTTAAACCCCGGCTATAGCAAAAAAGACAGGATAGCTAAACAAATCATTGAGGAAGCGGAAAAGGAAGGCGCGTTAAAACCCGGACAAGCGGTAGTTGAACTTACAAGCGGAAACACGGGCACAGGTCTTGCTATAGTTTGCGCGGTAAAGGGATATAAATTCTTCGCGATTATGTCAAAAGGTAATTCCGACGAGAGGGCAAGAATGATGAGAGCTCTTGGCGCCGAAGTGGTTTTAGTTGATCAAATGCCTGGCTCGGCAAAAGGGCAGGTTTCGGGCGAGGATTTGGCGTTGGTTGAAATAAAGGCACGCGCATTGACCGAGGAACTTGGCGCTTTTAGAGCCGATCAATTCAATTTGCCTGGCAGCGTTCACGCGCACGAATACCATACAGCGGAAGAAATATTGGAGCAATGCGACGGAAATGTCGACGCGTTTGCCGATTTTATGGGTTCCGGCGGATCTTTTGCAGGTTGCGCCAAACGGCTAAAAAAGCATGATAAGAACATCAAGTGCTATGCGGTAGAGCCGGAAGCCGCAGCAATTTATTCAAAAAAGCAAATAACGGACGGGAATCATAAAATCCAAGGCGGAGGCTATTCAATGATTCTTCCGCTGGTTCCCACAGAATTGATTGACGGGTTGATAACAGTCTCCGATGAAAATGCAATTGAAACGGCAAGGGCGTTGGCAAAATACGAAGGCGTTTTCGCTGGCTTTTCTTCCGGCGCGAACGTATATGCAGCCCTTTTGCTGCTGCAAAATCAAGAGAGGGGTAAAAACATAGTTGTTTTGCTTAACGATAGTGGGCTTAAATATTTAAGCACCGATTTGTTCCAATTCTAAATCTAACGTATACTTCGTTGTTTCTACTCCCCTTGCTCGACGTAGGTCAATCTACGCCATCGCGGCGGGTCGTAGAAGCCGCCTCGTCTACGTTAGATTTAGAATTGGAAATTAACGTAACGTATACTTCGTTGTTTCTACTCCCCATGCGAGACGTAGGTCACGCCATCGCGACTCGTCGTAGAAGCCGCCTCGTCTACGTTAGATTTAGAATTGGAATTTAATAACGTATACTTCGTTGTTTCTACTCCCCATGCGAGACGTAGGTAACGCCATCGCGACTCGACGTAGAAACCGCCTCGTCTACGTTTGATTTAGAATTGAATTTTTAGAATAGAGGTATACCAAGATGGAAGTTTTCTATAGGTTTGCAAAAGCGTTTGTTGTGCTGGTGATTTTGGTTGTCGCGCTGCGTTTTTTTATAATATGGAATGTGTTTTGGCCTACGAGGGAGATAACTTGGACTCCGGATAAAGCCGGTTACGATTATGAAAATGTATTTATCACAACTATGGACGGCGTAAAAATAAACGGTTGGTATATTAATTGCGATAACAGCAGGGGAACTGTACTTTTTTTTCACGGCAACGGCGGAAATATTTCTCATAGAAGCGACTCTATCAGGATTTTTAATTCCCTTGGGATGTCGATATTTATAATAGATTACAGAGGATATGGCGAAAGCGAAGGTTCTCCTTCCATAAAAGGCGCTGACCTTGACGCTTTGGCTGCATGGAATTGGCTTTTATCCGAAAAGAAGATTCCGCCAAACAAGATATTAATTTTCGGACGTTCACTTGGTGGAGCTGTGGCGGTTGAACTCATGCGAACAGCAAAACCAAAGGCGGCAATTCTTGAATCCACATTTTCTTCATTGGGTGATATGGCAGGATTTTTGTTAAGTCCGCTTGTTAACTTGCTTGTCATGGGCGCGTGGAACTCCGCTAAAACAGGAGTTGATATTGATACTCCAACGCTTTGTATTCACAGCAAAGATGACGAAATAGTTCCGTATGAACTTGGCAGAAGGCTTTTTGAAGCATTGGCAGGGGAAAAGCATTTTGTTGAGATAGCAGGTGATCATAATTACGGATTTGTGCTATCCGGTTCCTTATACAAAAATCAACTCGACATTTTCTTAACCGAGCACTATGGGAAATATGAGTTTTCACAGGAAACGATAAAATGAGAGTTTTATTCTCAACGATTGAAGAATTATGGATTCTGGGTAGCGTCCGTCCGCTTCTCGTCTTAAGCCGCCTTACGACATCGCGACGCTTCGCTTTTGTCGAGCGCAAAACGCGATAAGGTTGTAAAAATCTGGAAGGAAAGTGAACTTTCTTGGAGAACAATAACAGCGCAAGGCAAACCGGGATACTCGTTAAAACATATGTTTTAATGCACGCCAACGATGTGGTTGCAATTGCGCGACGTGGCGAAGACGTTGAAGTAAAACTATCTGAAAAATTGCCTTTTGGGTTGCGCTCAGAATCTCCTGATTTTGAATATTTCATGAGCTGGCTAAATAAGCGTGTAAACAATCTTCAGCGAACTTATATGAATAAAGTGTATTTGGCGCGGAAAGTCGGCAGGGAACTTGAACATATTTTACGCGATAGTTGCGCTTTGTCGATCACCGACCAGTTTTGGATTAACCGTTCCGATATTGACATGTCGTGGGAAAAGCTTCAAGAAAGACGCGATCAAAATGAAATACTATCGAATGTAGCGTTGACCGGTAATACTGCAAATCTTGATTGGGAAACAGCAAAAGAAGGTACTACGTCTTTGTTTGCGACAAAAGGGGTGTTTCCTAAAGCTATACGTGGAAATACCATATTAAAACTTGGAGGAACGCCAGAACGAGAATGGATTACTACCGCAATAGGAAAAAGGTTAGGATTACCTGTACAAGATGTTGCCATTCTGAATCCGAGTATTAGCAATAATCGTAATGCTGATGGCGCTTGGTCTAAGGAGATATTAGAGTTAAAAAATAGTTCTCAATCTATTGTCATTGATGACACACTCGTTGGAATATCTTTGTTTACTTCCGATAAAGCGTCTTTTGTTCACGCTGCTGAACTATTTGCTACACACCCCAGATTAGCAGATTATGTAAATCAAGACCCTTTTGCTCCAGATTATGGAGAGCATCATCGTCATTTTTATGATTGGCTCCCATCCGAGGAATTGAAACGCGAGTTTGAGCGTATCCTTATGCTAAACTGGCTTGTCTCTAATCATGATATGCACGCTGAGAACTATGGTTGCCTCTATAACCCTGAAACCTTTGAGATCATTGGTGTTGCTCCAAGTTTTGACCATAATCGCGCAGAATTTGACAGTAATCCCCCGGACATAGATACTCCTGATATTGTAACTTCTGGCATCGAACATCACGGAGACGTTATCGAAAAAATAGAGACCGGAGAACTTGACGCGCTTCTCGAAGAGTTAAAAGAATGGCTATTGCCGGAGCAAAAGGCTTGTGTAAGAAGCGTCGGGGAAACATTGGTCAATATGTTTCGGGAGAAGGTGAAGAATATTACGCCCCTGACGATAACGAACCATAAGGCTTAGACGATTAAAAATCGGCGCGGGACTCTGACGGAGAAGGCTTTATGAAGCATTGGCAGAAAAAAGTATTTTTTTACGATAAAATGTGTGCTAAAGTCAGATAAACCGTTTACTATATTAAAAATTAAGGTGGCTATGCATTTATCAATGAAATATTACTTATTTGGTTTGATTTTGTTAACAGTGTTTTCTGGCTCAAATTGTAAAAGCTTTGCAAACGAGGCGAATAACGTTGTCTTAGCTGAAATAAAAAATCCGCGCCTGTCTTATGTTTTGCCTTCCCCTAAAACCGAAGGTAACAAGAGCGTAGAAGAAGCATTGGCGAAAAGGCGTTCGCGCAGGCGTTTTCAAAATAGAGAGCTTTCAGCGGAGCAGTTATCGCAAGTTTTATGGGCCGCTTATGGGATTACTGAACCTGTTCCCAATAGAGATGGATTGCGCGCGACTCCTTCTGCAGGCGCGCTTTACCCGCTGGTAATTTATGCGGCAATTGGAAATGTGGCGGGAATAGAAGTCGGCGTATACAAATACGTCCCCAAAGAGCATAAGATAATAAAGACGATTGACAAAGACGTCAGAGAAGAACTTAGCGCGGCTGCATTGGGGCAGGATGCCGTAAGAGATGCTCCTGTAACAGTGATTTTTTGCGCAGTATTTAGTAGAATTACAGAAAGATATGGCGAACGCGGGAGTGAAAGATATGTGTTTATTGAGTTAGGTCATTCCGCTCAAAACATTTATCTGCAAGCAGAGACTTTGGAATTAGGCGCATGCGCTATCGGCGCGTTCACAGACAGCAGAGTAAGCGAAATTCTTAGTCTTCCCGCAGAAGAAAAGCCCTTATACCTTATGCCGGTAGGTCATATGTAATGCCTTTTAAAAATTCAACGAATAACTTAACGAAGAAAAGAAGCTATTACGCTTTTAAAGAAACAATAGATAATATTACTGTGTCAATTATTGCAATAGTTTTTTTATCTTTCTTCATTTTTATTGTCGCCAACAGTATTTATTCCACTAATGGAAGACATGAAGATGACTCTTATCCGCTAATCTTTATCTTCGTCTTATTGGTTGCATTCTCGATTATTTTTATTAGCTCGTGGAAGCAATTGAAGCAACTTAAACATCTTAAACGCGAGAGAATTGGGACTCCTCTACTCTCTTATGAGTTTTGTTTTACATTTTTGTTTTATGGGGTTTTCATTACCATTTCCATTTATATAATGTCTTCGCCTCCTTCATTCTCGGTGTATGTCTTATCGTATATAGCTGAGTTTTTAATCGAAATTGGCGCCTACATGTTTATCGCCATAATGGCTGAAAAAATCGTGCCGCAGAAAAAAATATCCGTTATGCTTGTATCAATCAAAAATGAGAGCGAATACTTTGATCCTCCCGAAGACGCGCTTTTTATACTGAAATTTATGGACGAGCAAGGAAAATTTTATTTTTTCCCCACCGACGTCATAGATGATTTGGAAGAAAGAATGAACTACGTCTTGACGGTTAAAGGTAATAAAGTCCTGAACATTGTACAACAGTGGCATTACCCGTTATCGCGCAAAGTCTACAGCTATTGGAGCGGTCTCTACCTGCAAAGCTCATACGGTGCAGAGCCGGTTAAAATAGAGATACCATTAATGCTGAAAGTACTTTGGTTACTCATGCTACTTTTCCCCGCGCTTGCCCTATTCGCTGGGTTCGTATACCTTAAAAATCCGTCCGTTGTGATTGCGCTTGCCCTTTTCTGGGACTTCCTGTCCAAACAGAAAGAAAGGGGCGGGAAGTAAGGTTACAAGTATTCATTAAAATAAATAAGTTGATAAACAAGGAAGTGAATCGAATGAGCGAACAAAAAGAAAATGAAACTTTAGCAGCTACCGGCGCCACGAAAACTTTGAAATATGAAGATTTAAAAAACGTAAAACGTTTCCGGATTTATCCGTCGCGACGCGGCACAAAAAAACAAACTGATCCTGAACAGTTAAGAATTTTCGCTTTGCGCCAAAAACGCCTGCCTGAATTGTGGCGTAAAATGGGTATTGTTTCATGGAAATTAATTGAAAATACCTTTAAAGAAGAAAATGGGATATAAAATGCTGGAAGAACTTCAAGACATCTTCAAATCTATCGAAAGCCAAATCGAACGCAAACTGTACTTTTTAGGATGGCTAAATTGTCAGCTTGCCGCTTTGAACGTAAATAGATTTCCTGTATTGGTTGGCGGTTCGGTTGTTGAACTCTATACAGCCGGAAACTATGCCTCAAAGGATATTGATCTTTGTTATAGTTCAACGCTCCTTGATTCAGTCCTCTTGCCATTAGGTTTTTATAAGGATGGACGGTATTGGGTACACGAAGAACTTGATATTCTATTGGAATGTCCCGGATCTAATTACAATAATCGTATTCTTGAAATTGAATTAAAAAACGGATACCATGTATATGTCTCATCCATTGAAGACATAATCATAGACCGATTATGCGCGTTTGTTTTTTGTAATTCTCCTTCGGATGGAGAATGGGCGCAAGTAATGCTGGCTACAGACGCTATTGATATAGACTGGGAGTATCTTGAAAGACGAGCTAATGAAGAAGGCGTAGCAAAATGCCTTACGCAGATGAAAAATGTAAATTTACTAGAGAATCATAATAAACAGCCTTGAAGGAGTGGTGAATGTAATGATGAAATGTTCTAACTGTAACTCTGAGTCGTATAGGGTTGAATCAAGGTTTTGTATAAAATGCGGGTCAGCTATTAATATCGACGACCATAAGCCCACGCAGAATATTTGTACAAATCCTGATTGCGACTGGCACAAAACAAAATTTATCTATCCAGACGACGCGCGCTTTTGCGATGTTTGCGGCAGTCCGACAGTCTACGCAAAATAGTTTGTCCTGAACAGAAGAGGATATTGATTTGTCGGAGATTGGCGATTATGCGCCCGTTATTATAACCGTAACTATCAGTTTAGCTATTGTTTTTTATAATTGGTATGTAGTTTTGTATTATTATTCTACGAAAAAGTACGCCGGTTCTTGGGTCCCTCTAATTGGCGGCCTAATTCTCTGCGGCGCATTTGTATTTATTCCAAATAATCCATATGTCCGGTGGTGGTGGCTGGCTTTTGTAATTGATTGGGGTTCTTTGCCCGGTATAACTTATACGCTTTTATTTCATTTTAATAGAATATATATTAAAAAAGAAAACGACATTATAGCTGCACTGAAAAACCCGGATACAGAAGTTCTGCGCGCTTTGCTCAAAAAAGTCCTGGATGTAAACGCCGTTGATAGTCAAGGGATTGCCCCTTTAACGCGCGCTGCTCAGAGCAACTCTAACGCCGAGATTCTCCTGATCTTAATGGAAAACGGCGCGAACGTGAACATTACAGACAAAGATGGACGGACGCCCTTAATGCAGGCGGCAGGGCACAACTCTAATCCCGAAATTCTTCGCGTTTTGCTCGAAAAAGGCGCGAACGTGAACTCCGTTGATCAGTATGGAAATACTCCTTTAATGCGCGCGGCAGGACACAACTCGAATCTCGAAATTCTCCGATTATTATTAGATAACGGAGCGAACGTGAACACTACTGATAAGGATGGACGGACGCCCTTAATGCAGGCGGCAGGACACAACCCTAATCCCGAAATTCTTCGCGCTTTGCTCGAAAAAGGAGCAAGCGTCAACGTTGCCGACGTAAATGGATGGACTCCCTTGATGTGGGCTGCCGGACGCAACTTAATACCTCATATTAGCGAAGAATTTGATAGCATCAATGCTGCCAATCCCGAAGTTCTTCAAATTTTGTTGGATTACGGCGCTGATGTTACCCACAAAAACAACAAAGGCAAAAATGCGCTTGATTTCGCGGAAGAGAATCAAAACCTGAAAGGGACTGACGTTTACAAACTCCTACAAGACAAAATGACTACAACATGAGAATATCATATGTACGATGGTATTAAGACGCGAATTCACTGTAGTCATACTGTATTGTAGGAACAGCGCGCGGCGCCAATCTTGAACAAACAAAGAACTGTTATTTTATTACTGAGACTTCTCAGCTGTTATTCGTGCATGTTCGATTAGAATTATTGTTGTCAATATTGTTCGATAGAAATATAATGTATTCAAATCGCACAGAAGGTGTTTGATTATGATTCGAACGACCGCAACCGATTTCAAAGCAAACTGAAGAAAGGTGAAGAGGATGAAAATAATGCTCGTACTCCAAAATGAATAAACGTATGAAAGACCGGGGCTTCATTGTAATGATTTCCTGCTTTCTTTTAGTGGGAGCGGTTATTTTCATTGCTTCTCTAACAAAAATTGTCATAACGGTTATACAAACGAACCATTACGAAGTGACTCAGGGGAAAGTGGTTTCCTCTCTTGCCACGAAACAAACGAATAGACAGATAGTTTACGCCCCAATTATTGAATACGAGGTTGGGGGGAAAGTCTTTCAGATTAAAGGTGAGCTGCAGAGTGTGCTAAGGACAAGGACTGATATTCCAGTAAACATCCGTTACAATCCCCAAAATCCCGAAGAAGCTATCTTTGCGTCTAAACTGTTTAGCGTAGATTACTTTTTACTCTTTTTTGGCTTCGGTGTATTTATCATGGCCTTGTTCATTCTCTCCATGGAGATCAAAACGAAGTTCTTAATCCGCATTCGTTTAGCTCTCCTATGTCTTGCTTTTGGCACATTGGGGGGCGGCGCCTATCTGTACATGGGAAACAACATCGGATCGTACAACCCCATTACCATGATTCGCGCGACACTATGGTCAATTGTTCCGTGTATTATTTTGGTTTTTGTGGGACTCGTCCTATACACGCTAATACGAAGCAAAGTCAAAAAAAGCAAACAGCAAAGATGATGCTTGAATTTCCGCTAAATAAACTATCCGACTTTGTTTTGAAATATTAAAACCTATTCATGTAAAACCGCCCCGCTAAGGACATGGATGTCCGAGAAAAGCTTTTCTACTTCGGACAGAGAAAGCCCTGATATACGAGCGATCTCCTCAGTCGGCATATTTTCTTCTTTTAATCTCCGAGCCATCATAGCGATGCCTTTTGCTTCGCCTCTGGCTTCAGCAGTCGCTATATTCGATTCCTGATCAGACTGAAACATCCGGCGGCTACGGAATATAGCCCACTCACGTTCGTATTTACTAACACTCACTATTAAGTCTCCAGCCATCTGCAGCGCCTCCTTTGATTCAATGACTTTGTTAACGGCTTCACGGTACTTGTAGATATGGGCATATCGAAAGAATATAGCCCATTTCTCCAAG
>Ga0099364_10000757_pt1 | contig 54899 bp, 41 predicted proteins | sample TergutTh196P3_FD_73070 | JGI IMG/M metagenome (GOLD analysis project Ga0099364, IMG submission 73070) | Microcerotermes parvus P3 segment gut microbial communities from Pointe-Noire, Republic of the Congo - Th196 P3 | ecosystem: Host-associated > Arthropoda: Insects > Digestive system > Gut ... | reverse complement strand
TTCTGGGACGAGCTGTAGGCCCCCGTACCGGTAACTGCCGTGCTGCCCGTTTCATCCGTGACCCGCACGATGTTGAACGTAAAAGCCGGGTCCGTGGGCGAGCCGTTCTTGTTGACCGTCTTGTTCACCTGGATGGCGGCGGTGGCGGGTTCAGGCGTCGTACCCGTCACAGTCAGCCCGCACCTGAGCTTGACCCACTTTGAATGGCCGATCAGCATGCGCTGATAAGGAATGGAAGTAAGGGGTGAAAAAAAGGCCAACATCTTTGCGCGCATTACGGGGTCAGGGTAGGTGTTGATATTGAGCAAAGTAGTCGTTTGCAGCAAATATCCTTCTATGCTGCCGCCCTGCAAAAAGTTTCTGTCGTCCGCCAGGGTGAACGCGACACTGCCGCTGCCGGTATAGTTTACTGTGTAATAGGCGGTTATATCAACGGCGGAGCCGCTTGTGATTGAAGCACCCGCTCCGTTTTTCTGAACCGTGACAGTGCCGCCGCCCGTGATGGTCCATGACAGCGTGGGATAGGATGAGCTGGTTGGCGGCTGGTAGCCTGTATACCCAAAGGTCAGGCGTTTTGTCGCATCGTCATAGCTCATCCAAAGGCTTGAGGTACTCTGCCCCGAAGCTGTGCTGTTGTAAGCCGTCATCAACGCTTCTATCCTTGCCAGAATCGTATAAAACCAGTTGAGAAAAGTGGTGTGGTCGTCCTCCATGCCAACAGCCCATGACCAGCCGTAAAACATGTCTGCAAAACCTATATCATAAAGCGTTGCGCTTCCGGGGATTAAAGGCAGCTTTTTGGGCCATAAAGTATCGTTAGTTGTGCTCCAGCTTGTTCCGCTTGGCGGGTTGGGATATCTATCCTTGAATTCATAGAACATAGCGGCGGCGTGCATTAGAATCGTCCGTTGGTCTGCGGTTACAGCGTTCGTGCCCGTAAGACCCATTAATTCGTTGAATTCGCTAAGGGTGAGCTTCGCTCCGTAATTCGGGAGCATAAGAGAATAAGCCAGCGCCGAGGGGAAATCTTTCCGGTTCTTTGCTTGCGTGTAGGTTCCTCCAAACCCGTATGTCAAGGTGGTACCGCTGGGCTTTTCGCTCGGCTGAGGCACTTCAGGGTCGCCGCACGTAAAAACGTGATTGGTGGGGGAGGACCCGGAGGATTGCAATGTAAATCCGGGAAAATGAGAATAAGGACCATTAGCCAATGCCGCAAGGTTGACATCGCTTTGATATGTATGTGTGGCGCTGGGGTTAAACGTGAAATTCTCCACATGGCTGTTTACCGTGCTGGGCGTACCTGTAACGGTGGCCGCCAGCGCGCCCCGCAGCGACAGCACAACCGCCAGCGTCACAACGACAACGCAAAGCGGCGCCAGGACAGCCAGTGCTATCCTCATGCGCTTTTTCCCCGCAAGGATTTTCCCCAAGGTTGCGTTAGACTCTGTGTTCATACGCGGCACCATCCTCCAATGAATCTGTTAAATGATCTGTTGTCATAGCTTGCTCCCTCCCCGCAGGGGCCATAGCCTGAAAACAACCCTGCCGACGATCTGCTCCTTCGGCACCGGGCCGAAGCGGCTGTCGCGGCTGTCCAGGGACGAGGGCCGGTTGTCGCCCAGGACGAACACCGTCCCGTCGGGCACCTGGTAGGGGAAGGGGATATCGCAGCTGCCCCGGCTGGGCTGCGCCACATAGGGCTCGGCCAGCGGCCGGCCATTGACCGTCACCATGCCGTTGTCATCAATATTCACCAGCTCGCCCGCCGCGGCGATCACGCGCTTGATATGCAGCTTGTTGTTGTGGTAGAACGCGATGACGTCGTTCTTCGCCGGGTTGTCCGTGTTCACCGCTAGGATGACCTCGTCCATTCGCAGCAGCGGGTTCATGCTCGAGCCGTCCACCTGCAATAAGGTCACCCACAGGTTTGTGACGATTATAATTGCGCCCGTGACTGCCAGGAGGCCCGCCAGCGCGCCCAGCGCCAGCTTTACATAGGCTTCCCTGCGCTCGTGCCGCGCGATTTCCCGCCTGAGCATCGGCAGGCCCGGGCGGCCAAGCCTGTCGACCTGCTCGCGTATTATATTCAATTCCATTGTTAACATCCTTTTTGTTTTTACGTCCTTGGCCTCCCACGCGGGAAGCCGGTTTCAGCGCGCCCGGAGCAGGAATTCCTTTTCTCTTCTTTCTTGCTCAAGCTCCTTTTCAAGATCGTATATCATCATGAGCAGGTGTTTTTTGCTCAGCGCCCGCAGCTGCTTTTCCGTGATAGCCGAGCCGGTTCCGTTCGGCAGCGACGAAGGCAGGCACGAATCCAGCAGTCCCAGCACGTCGTCCATTTCGGCTTCGCTCAGATTATTCTGGTTGGTCCGCACGATTCATCCCTCTCCCTCAAAAGTTACGGTAGCATAAAAACCTTCGGTTGTGCTTGAAAACTACTCCAACCGCAAAAAACAATGCCTGAACCGCAGGTGGCCATACATGGGGCCGGGTTATTTCCTGCCCAGGCGCGCTTTCAGGCGCTTGATTTCTTCCTCGGCATCCAGCTGCTGCCGCCTGGCCAGCCTGCCGTGCTCCGTGGCGATCCCCTCAAACCCGCTTTCCCGCTTGAGCTTCCGCTTGCAGGCCCGCCACAGGACCAGGCCCGCGGCGATGCCCAGCAGCAGGGCGGCAAGCTCCAGCCAATTACTCATAGCCATAAAGATCGTCCGCCTCTTTCCGCAGCGCGTCGCGTTCCTCCACGATCCTGCGCCGCTTCCGAATGTAAAAAAAGCATACCAAATATGGAATCAGAAGAAACGCCCAAAAGCCCAGGGACACGGCGTTCGCGCTGACCAGGACGATGTCCATCACGGGCAGCGTGTCTGGCGGTTCGGTGGGCGGCTCGGTGGTCGGCACGGGCAGCGCCGCAATCGTCCGGGGCTCCACCAGGCCGCAGCGGGCGCATTTACGCGCTTCAGTGCCCTCCGTGCCCTCCCCGGCTGGGGTTTCCACCTGCCATTCGTCGAAGTCGTGGCTGCCGATGGCCGGGATACTTTCCTCGTAGCTGTGCGCGGAGTCGTTGGCGCAGACGAAGGTTTTCTTCCCCGGCTCGAGGCAGGAGGGTTCGAGCTTACCGGCCTCTTTGTACTCGTGTTTGAGCGGCGCAATGCGCTCGGTATATTTGTCACCGCAGCGGGTGCAGGCGAAGGTTTTCTCGCCCGCCTGTTCGCAGCCGGGGTTGACAATGGATTCTTTGTAGTCATGCCCGAGGGCCGGTATTGCGCCATACTGGTCATGGCGCTGATCACGGGTACAGGTCCTGTGCCTTTCCCCCGCCTCGGTGCAGGTGGGCCGCCTGTCGGTCACCCAGCCGCCCCAAAGGTGGTCGGTGGCGAAAATAGTATCCGCGTACTGGTGCCCGCAGACGCCGCAGGTGTATTCGACCCTGCCGTCCTCCATTGCCGTGGCCGCGACCCGCTGGGTTTCCGCGTATCGGTGCCGGCCCGCGTCGCATTCATCAAGCGGGGCGGCGCGCGCGGACAGGCACAGCAAGGCCGCGAGGAGCACGGTCGTCCGGCATATCCGGACGATGCGTTTGATTTTACGCATACAAACCTCCGTGCCTATATTCGGCTCCATTTGTCCAGGGCTTCTTTCAGCGCGGCGTAATTGCCGCGGCCGACCGGGATGATTTTTTTGTTGACGAGTGTCACTTGATCGAACGCCGCGCGGTATACCGCGTTCAAAGCCACCAGATAGGAGCGGTGGATCCGGATGAAGCCGTGGCCCTTCAGGCGTTTTTCCAGGTTGGACAGGCTGTCTTGAAAAAGGAATTTGCCGGTTTTGTACCAAACGCAGATCATGTGGTTCAGTGCCGGTTCGAAATAGTAGATATCCCGCAGGTCAATTTGGCGGTACTCTCCGGCGCAGTTGAGGAAAATGTAATGGCGTTCCAGCCGCAGGGCGGCCTCCAGGGCACTCTCGAATACCGTCTCGAACCGGGTGTAGCCGCCTTTTTCAACGTAATTGTAGGCCCCCGCGTCGAACGCCTGGTAAAAATATTCCTTCTTCGTCGCCCAGCTGTGGTACAGGATAATGCCGTCATAGCCCGCTTGCCGCACCGCTTCGGCGACCACCTCGCAGCCGTTGAAGGGCTCCAGCACAAGGATGCTGGCCGCGGAGGAAAAGGCCGGATCCAGCATCTCGAACAGCAGCGTCTGGCTGCTGGAAAACTTCGTGAAAAGGGCCGGAATCTGTTTCCGTTCGCAGATCGCCCGGCACAGCGCCGCGTGCCGGTCCAGCTCCGCCGGGTTTGTGTCGCATATGACGATGCGCAGGGCATTCAAGCAGGTCACCTCCTGTCGGGTTTCATTTTTGAAGAATGCGTTTTCACGTCAATTTGCATGGTCCCGGTTCCTCCGGGAAGATCCCCCGGCCCTGTTTTATAGCAGAGCCGGGGATTTGAACGGCCTTTGCTTTGGACGTCCCCGAAATATATAAGTATCCGTTCGGATACGTAATCGGCGCCGTCCCCGCGCCCCCCGGCATCCTTGCAGAGCCGGGGGGAAGGACAAAGGAAAGAACAAAGAAAGAGAAAAGTGAAGAAAGTAAAATCAGGGGATTCTGTTAGGACTTGACTGCCGCGGAGCACTGCGCCGGGACGCTAAGCAGGATTCTTTTCGCGCCGTTTGCGCTTCCTTGCCAGAAGAACCACAGTCACGAAGCCCGCGCAGCTGCCGCCCATAATGACAAGCCAGAGGGCCAGGTTGTTCAGGTCGTCGGTTTTCGGCAGGGTGAACCTGCCGGGCTTGCTTGCGTCCGCGTCAGGCTCCCCGGTTCCCGGCAGGGCATAGTCCGGCCCGCCCTCGTTTGCGCTTGAAGCGGGCGCGGCGGTGGTCGTTGGGGGCTCGCGCTTGACCGGCTCGGATTTCGGGAGCGAAACCGCGTCGCGGGGCAGGACGACCAGGTAGGGCGCGATGATGTACTCGCTGCTTTCAGCGTCCATTTGCGCCACGAGATATAATCCGTCGGGCAAGCCCGCGAAAACAGCCTTGCCTTCGCTGTCCGTAAGCTTGGCGCTTCTCTCAATATGATTCGCGGCGGCATATCTGTTGAGGGCTGCGGCCAGGGCGATATTCTTTTCTTCGGTCAGGTTTAAAAAATCGGCCCCCGCGCCGGAAAACGCCTGCGAAGCCTCATACATCACACCGCCGCTTCCCTCTCTCTCGCCGGCGACGCGGCAGACTGCCACGTTGATCCCGGCGAGCGCTTCTCCGCCGTATTTTATAATGATCGTCAGGGGTTCCGGCCCGGCGGCGGACACGGCGTGCGCGGCCGGCAGCAGCAGGCAGGCGGCCGCGAGCGTAATTAACAGCAATCGTTTCATAAGTAAACGATTCCTCCTTTGCGGATTTTCCTGCACCGCAGGACCGTGAATATTAGCAGGGCCGGCAGGGCCGGAACCATAAACAGCAAAATAATATTGAACTTTTCGAGCCGCTTCGCGTTGGCGTGGATTTCCTTCCAATCCTCGCCCGGCGCGTTCTCCGTGCGCTGCCCGCGCACCAGCAGCCGGTGGGTGTTCACGCCGTAGGGCGTGCAGGTAACCAGGGTGCAATAGTCCATGTCCGGGTCGATGTCCAGGGTTCTGAGCTGGTTGGGCAGCACGGTCTGGATGTCGTCCACCCGGTAGGTCAGGGTTTCGCCCAGGACGAAGAGCGTAAAAACGTCGCCCTCGGCCAGCTTGTTCAGGTGGGTCAGCAGGGTGGACGAGGGCAGGCCGCGGTGCCCTGTAATAAAGGAGTGGGTTCCGATGCCGCCCACTGGCAGCGAGGTTCCCTGCATATGCCCCAGGCCCTCCTGCAGCACGCCCTCGTCCGTGCCGTGGTAGATGGGCAGCTTGACGTCGATCTTGCCGATGGTCAGGATGCCCATAACCCCGCGGCCGGCGTTGAGCCGCGCCCTGTACGCCTGCGTACTCTCCGGCGTGAACTCGAAGCGGTTGCTTTCGCGCAGGAGCTGCCTGTTGTATTCCCGCGCGGCCTCCAGGGCCTCCTGTATTTTTTCGCCGTCCATGCCCGAAACGTCTTCGAAGTAGTGCGCGACGGCCTGGGCCTGGCTGCGGGAATTGAGATAATTGCCTATAAAGGGGTACAGCGCCGCGCAGAGGCCTATGAGGAACACCAGTATAAAAGCGCCGCCGATGGCACAGGTTACATACTTCTTCTTCATAGGCCTCATCTCATGTTGTCTATTCTTTGGAGCCGGCGTTACGCCGCCTGCATCGCTCCGGCGCGCCTTTTCCTGCGCACGAAGAAGGCGAAGCCGAATGCCGCCAGGCCCATAAGGGCGCAGCCGCCGAGGACCACCTTCACCGCGCCGATGCCGCCGGTGCCGGGCAAAATGCCGCCGCTCATATGGGGGACGTTCACCTGGCTTCCGGCCTCAGCAGCATTGTTGCCAACCTTGATATGGGGTACGCCCTCCGTGCTTGAGATCACGATCTCGATGGGGTTCGTGGCGGTTTCGTTGAAGCCCTCGGGGGGCAACGTCTCTTGCAAGCTGTACGTCCCGATGTCAAGGCCGATGATGTAGATCATGCCGTCCCCGTCGGAAACGAGGGTATCGATTTTGTTTTCATCCGCTGCGTCCGTGACAATGTACTTGCCGCCATCCTCGATGAACCAGAGCTTCTTTGCGCCGTCGAACAGGTTGAACTTGGCATTTTCCAGGCCGTTTGTCGTGCTCGCCGCCTTGCCGCCGTTGGCGTCGTAGGCGAGGATGTCCAGCTTGAAGGTTTCCACATCGGCTATCTTCGCTTCGGAGCTCCCGGTTCCCTCGTCGTAGGGGTCGTTGCTGTACTTCAGGGTGGCGCTGTTGTCCGCGCCGAGAGAATCAGCGGCTGCCGCGGTCAGCACGGCGGAGTAGGTGATGACGATAACCTTGCCGGCGTTGACTTTCTGGGCGAAGATATTCACGAAGTCGATTTCGATTTTAGTGCCGCCCTCCTTGGGGCCGGAGGCGATAGGGTTATGCGTTACGTCATAATTTGTGCTGGCGTAGCCGACTGCGTTGATGGTCACGCTAACGTCATCGTTAAAGCTCAAACCCTTGCTCATCTCGTCGACCACAATGAATTCATAGCTGGTGTAGCCTTCCATCGCCGGAACTTTTGTGGTGATTTCAAAGTATACAGTGTCGCCGATCTTGGCGTCGATGCTGCTGTCGTAGGTTTCGCCGTCCTTGGAAACCTGCTTGTCCGTAATCGTCGGCAAATCAACCTTGAGCTGGACGGTATTGTTGTTGTTCTCCTGGGAGGGCGCTTCGACGGTGTAAAGGTTGCTGAAGCCCTTGCCGCCTGATGAAGTGTCCACAACCAAATAGTAACCGTAGTCCAGGCCGGTAAACTTTACGCTGTTCGCGTCGATTTGCGTGGCGGTTTTCTTCGTAAGGTCGAAACCGTGGTCCTTGGCGAAGGCCGTCAAGGCAATGTTCAAATCAATGAGGTCGCCTTCGTCGCGATGGGCATCAATGTAGCCCAGGAGGTCAGGGTCGACAAACCCTTCGTTGCCCTCCACGCCCAGGAAAGCGGTGAAGTCGATTGCGGGCACGTAGCTGTAGTTTTCACCGCTGGCCGATGCGTCGAAGAGCTTGTAGGCGGTGAAGTTGGCGCTGTCGATGACATAGTTGTTGGGCGCGTTGATGGTCAGGGTCGCGTTTTCGCCAGCCGCCGACACGCTCATCGGCAGGGCGAAGGCCAGGGTCATGGCCAGCGCCAGGATCAGGGGGATGATTTTTCGAAGTTTCATGCTTTGGGACTCCTTTTCTTTTCTTTTTGTTTTTTTTAGGGGGCTTTATGTGAACCCGCGGATGCGGGGGGATGCTACAGACCGGCCGGCCGCCGCCTGCGGCGTTTGTATGCCGCCGCGCCCGCGCACGACAGGAGCATAAGCAATGTGCCCGCGGCGATGGGTACCGCCGCACCTATGCCGCCGACCATCGGGAAGATTGGGCCGCCTGTCAGCGCATTGTAATAGTAGATGATCTCCGTGTCTTCGTTGATCTCCATAGCCGGGGGCATGCCCTCCGCCATCTCCGCGCCGCCGACGGAATAACCGGCGTAGTCGCACAGCGTGATGGTCTTTTTCGTGAAAAACGTCCCTAACAGCGCCGCGCCTTTTTGCAGCCCGTCGACGATCGGCGGCGACAGCATGGCTTCGGTGCCCAGCTCCAGGTACCGCTGGGTGACCGTCACGATGCCGCCGGGCGTCGCTTCGCTGTGCCAGGTGGTGTTGGACCAGAAGTTTTTACCGTTGTATGCCGCCATAGCGGTGTTTTCGAACACCTTCCCATAGTCAACGACCTTCGCGGTGATTTCCACGGAAACCGAGGCCTGCTGGCCGTCGAAGGGCACCGTCCACACCAGGTCGGTTTCGCCGATGAACATGTCGTTGGCTTTTGCGTACGCAATCTGCGTCAGAACCTCGTCCTCGTTATCCGGGGTGATGCTGCTACTGAGATATTCCAGACCCGCGGGAAGCGTATCGTAAATGGAAAGGCTCAGTTCCACATCCACCGGCGTGATTTTTGCGTAGCCGTTCGTTCCTCCGGGACTGGCCACATAACCCGACGCACCGGTAGCATATGTGTTCGCGCTGGTCAGGGACGCGCTGATATAGCCGCTTCCGCCGCCGCCGCCGCTTCCCACACCGTTTCCGCCGCCGGGTTGGGTTCCCGGGTTGCCGCCGTAATATCCGCCGCCGCCGCTTCCGCTGGCACGGTTATTTGTAAGCGTATATGTGGAACTGCCGCCGGTGCCTAAAGCTCCGTTTGTGGTATTTGCGGAAGGAGTATTTGAGTGCGCCAATTGCGTACCGCCGGCGCCGCCTGTACTGTTGCCTCCGTTGGCGCCGGCTGTAGCCGACGTTCCGCCACCCGCGCCGCCGTTTGCGTTATGGCCCGCGCCGCCGCCGCCGCCAGCTACCAGAATGCGGTCTGAAAGCGCGGTTCCGCCCTTTCGGATATCGGTAGCGCCGCCGCCTGTGAGGTTTGGGTCCGCTATACTTGAGCCGCCGCCGTTATATCCGGCCTGGCTGCCGACGTAAATATACAGGGTATCATCTTTTTCAAGATAAATTTCACCGTATGAATAGCCGCCCTTGCCGCCCTGATACGTCGTGCTGTAGTTGCCGCCCTGCGCGCCCCAGGTCTCCAGCTTGTAGGTACCGGACGCCGGAACCGTGTATTCATAGGCTTCGTTTTTCTGCGGGAACAGTTCCGGATCCAAATTCGGCAGATCCTCCACAGTGATCGTGTAGGTGATCGTATTGCCGACATAAACGGGCCACGGCTCCTGTTCCGTGCCTGGGCCGGGAGATGCGCCTTTGTTCACGTTCGGGTCGGTGGGCATACGCGCCTCGTAGCAGTAGATGATGGTCATATCCTCATACCACCTGCCCGGAAGCCCCTGTATGAGAGGCGCTGTGTCGGAGCCGAGCTTGTAGCCCGCGTAGTTATAGCCGCTGATCGCCTCGGGACCGGTCGGGTCGAAATAGTCTCTGCCGGTCTTTAGGTCATCGGGAGAGGGCTTCGGGGGCAGCAGCGGCGTGCTGTCCATCAGATGATATTCTTCCGTGACCATAAATGTGTCGCCGGTTTCGTAGTAGAGTATGACCGTTTTACCCGGGCGCAGTACACTCGCGTAGCTGGGCAGCGCCGGGTTGGGCGGCTCCGTTGTTTTTACGGTTACGCCGCCGTCGTCCGACCAGCCGGCGAACTCCTTATAGCCGGTGTTGCCGCCGAAATTGGTGATCTTATACGGCATCGCGCTGAGATTTGTGATGGCGTTCGCCGCCTCCGGGCAGGACGAAACGTCAAAGGGAGCGCCGTTTGCCAGCAGGAGGTTGTAGGAGCTGTTCCTGCCGTCATTGTGATCCTGGCATTCGCATTCGTAGAACAGGAACATGCTGTTCTGGCGTTCGGTGTAGGTGGTCTTGTATTCCCGGTATTCGATCCTCACCGCGTTGTCGGTGAAGTACAGCGTCAGCACAAGCTCCGGCTGACCCACCGCGCCTTGTATCTGCGACGCGGTGAATACGGGCGCGGGAGGCTCTCCGGGCACGCGCGCGCCGACGCCCTTGCTGTATTCATTGAAATAGGTCCAATCGCCGTCGAGGCTACCCTTGCCGGTGACCGTCAGGCCGCTTTGAATAAAGCTGATGTAGGTGACCGTCAGGTTCCAGTCCGCGCCGAGGGAGGCCGTCGCCGTGCCGGTGTACAGGATATCGGAGGGATTGGCCTCGTTGACGCAGTTGATCCTGATTTTGGGGATGCATTGATAGTAATATACGACGACCGGGTCGGTGAGCGAAGCCACGTCCCAGGCGGACGGCGGAGCGCCCGGCGTATAGCTGTCGATAGGTGTTTCGCCGTCAAACAGCCGGTAGCCGCAGTACACCCAGCCCGTGAGCCCGACGTTCCTGCCCGTGCCGTTGTAGACGGCGGGCGGGACCACGCCCGTTTCGGTATCGGGGTAGAGCATGGTTGTGTCGGGGTGGGCGAGGTCGCGGTACTTTTCCGTCACGGTTTTGATGCCGGTGGCATGATATGTGCCGTTTGACGTATCGGTTACCTGGTCCGCCGGGTCGGAGGCCCAGAGCATTTTAAACTGCACCTCCGACGGGTCGTGCCCGTTAAAGAACGCGCCCGTGCTTGCCTCGGCCTTGAAGTTGAATTTGACCGTGGCCGAGGGCAGTGCGGTAAAGTAGAAGGTGATGCGCTCCTGGCCTTTCTCCGTGGTTTTGATCGCGTACAGCTCGCCCAGAGCGGACGGATCCACGCCGCTTATTGAGTACCACGGGTCGTCCCCGTCCATTTGCAGGGTCATGTTCTCAGGGAGTAGGTCGGTTACGATGAAGTAGTAGGCGCTGTAGTTTGGCTCGAAGCGGTAAGTTGCGTTCAGCGTGGGCTTTTGCAAGGTTGTGTTGGAGCTGCCCTCCCCGAAAGCGCCGTTGCCGCTTTCGCCCCAGACCCATACGTCGCCGCTGGCGGCCTGGGAAACGACGCCGTTCCCTGAAATCCACAGGTCGATGATCCCTCTGCTTTGCAGAAGTCCCAATTCCGTGGGAGAGTACAAATTCGTCGTGCTGTTCATGCCAAGGTTATAAACGTCATTCTGCCCCCAGCCGTAAAACTTGCCGCCGGCGGCTTTGACAATCGTAAAGTTGTCGCCCATATATACATCCGTGACGCCCAGGTCGTCCATCGTGTCTATTTCACCCGGAAGCGACCCTGACGGGACGGACCCGCGGCCCAGCTGCCCCATGTTGTTGTTGCCCCAGCTGTAAAATTTGCCGTCGTCGCCTCTGGCTATGCCGTGACCGTACCCGAACCAGACATCGGTGATGTTTTTGCCGGACAACGTTGTGACTTCCTTGGGCGCGGCCAGGTTTGTCGTGTCGCCGAAGCCGGTAATGCCTGTGGCGCCGCGCCCCCAGCTGTATATTTTGTTTTCCGTGGTTTTGACCATGACGGTGCCGCCTGTGACGCCGTAGCCGGGTGCCGTCCATACGTCCGTGACGGTCTTGCCGTTCAATAAATTGCCCGCGAAGCCGAAGGAAGTAAGCTCAAAAGGCGTGACTTCCGTAAAAGAGAGGTCTATGGGCCCGTTCCTGCCAAGCTCACCCATGGCGTTATAGCCCCAGACGTAAAGCTTACCGGCTGCGTCCTTCGCGATGAAGGCGTGTCCGCAGGGATAAATTTCTGTTATACCGTTCAGATTGTTGTTAAGCGCCGGCGTAACCGCCGAGACAATGCCCATGCCAAGCAGAGCAATAGTACTGCCCCAGACATAAAAATCTCCGGTTGATGTTTTAACGATGACGCTGTCGTCTAATGAAGTAGGAGCGATAGCGATCCACACATCGGTAACGGCCTTGCCGTTCAGATTATTGCCGCTCTGCCCGACCTCGATAAACGTGGCGTGCACGGCGTTTCTGCCGGTAGAGTTGGCAGTATTCCCGGCGGAATACAGCTTACCGTCCGTGCCCACGGCAAAGGTGGTCTTGTTGCCGAAAACGATTTTGGCGATGTCCTTGCCGTCCAGGCTGGGAATGTGAACCGGGGTCAATTGATCCGACGTGTCGTTGTTGCCAAGGTAATAGCCGCCGCCGTAGCCCCAGCCGTAATACTTACCGTCCGTGGCTTTGGCGATAAAGCTGCGCCTGTAATCGCTTTTCCATATCTGCTCAAACACAAGCCGCGTGTCGGCCGGCCCGCTGTCGCTGGTATACGTCAGCACCGGCAGTTCGGTGATCTCGGTGGGGGTGTTGCGGTCCGCGGTGTCGCCCAGGCCCAGCTGGCCGGCACCGTTGTATCCCCAGCTGTAATATCTGCCCTCGGCGTCCTTGGCGATGGAGGAGCCGTTCCGGCTCCAGAGATCCGTGATAAATTTCCCGTCCAGCGCGGAGATCTGGGTGAGGGTGGAAAGGGCAGAACCGCCCCCCAGCCCAAGCACTGTACCTCTCCCCATTGAGAAAAGCTGTCCGTTGGTGTTTTTTGCCATAATCGCGGCGTTGTAGATGTTAGCGTCACTGTTTAAATAAATATCTGAAATACCCTTGCCGCTCCAGCCGGAGGTTAGCTCTTCGGGCAAAAGCCGTGCGCCCCAGCCGACGGAGGCGGTATACGGGCCCCATGTGTAAAACTTGCCGTCCGCGTCCTTCGCGATTTTAGTGTAAATGTATTGGCCCATGAAAAGCTCGGAAATGTTTTTGCCGAGTAACACCCCGGTGATCTGAGTGGGTATATTCCTGCCAAGATCATCGCCCAGGCCCAGATCCCCGAGGCTGCTGTTATATCCCCAGGCGTAAACCTTTCCGTCCAGCCCCTTCGCGAAAACAGATAGTTCAGTTGAGTTGCTGCCCGAGAAATACAAATCTGTGATATTTAACCCGTTCAGTCCGGTGATCTCGGTAGGCCAGGCTCTGTTTGTGTTATCCCCCAGGCCCAGGTGGCCGTTGTCGTTACGCCCCCAGCCGTACCATTTTCCGTTATTTCCTTTGGCGATGCCAGAATACTCGGAAGCAACAACCTCAACGATGCCCAAACCGTTAAACGCGGTGATTTGTTCGGGCAGGCTTCTCCGTGTGGTATCACCAAGAGCCAGCGATCCGGAGGAGTTGAATCCCCAGCCGTACCATTTACCGTCAGCTCCTTTTGCAAATACACCTGAGCTGCCAACGAGTCTGAATCCGGTAATATTTTTGCCGTTCAGCGCCGTGATCTCTGTGGGCACGTCTCTGTTTACGGTATCGCCCAGAGCCAGCTGGCTGTTGATGTTCTGACCCCATCCATAAAACTTGCCGTCCGCGCCCTTGGCAAACACAGAACGAACGGATATCAATATATCCGTAATGTTTTTGCCGTTCAGCGCCGTGATTTCTGTGGGCACGTCTCTGTCTACGGTATCGCCCAGGCCCAGCTGACCGTTGTTGTTGGATCCCCAGGCGTAAAATTTGCCGTTGGCCGCTTTGGCTATATTAAAAGCGATGGTGCTGTAACTCCCGCCCTGCCATATATCCGTAAACACCCCGGCGTCAAAGGAGAAGTTGGGGTTTAGCGTGGGGGTGGTTCTGTCTGTGGTGTCGCCCAGGCCCAGCTGGCCGTAGAGATTGTAACCCCAGACATACGCCTTGCCGTCCGCGCCCTTGGCGAAGACAGAAGCAACGTTGTTTTGACTTTCGAGAGCATAAAGCTCAGTTATATTTTTGCCGTTCAGCGCGGGGACCTCGGTGGGTGTGTTGCGGTTGGCCGTATCGCCTAAAGCCAGCTGTCCCTGGCCGTTATACCCCCAGCTGTAAAATGTACCGTCCGTGCTTTGCGCAAAGAAAGAACCATAACAGCTGGATGAGGCGGTTCCCAGCACCGGGTATATTTTGGAAATATTTAACCCGTTCAGACCGGTGATTTCGGTGGGCTCATATATCGTGGACAACGCGCTCGGACCCAGGCCCAGCTGGCCGTTGTTGTTCCGTCCCCAGCCGTAGAATTTGCCGTTCGTGCCCTTTGCGATGAAACAGCCGCGCCCCGGATAAACCTCCTCAATGTTTTTCCCGTTCAGCCCCGTTATTTCGATGGGCTCAAGGTATGATGTGGGGGCAGTAAGGTTGAAGCCCTGCCCCATTTCGCTAAAGAAGTTGCTTCCCCAGCCGTAAAACTTGCCGTCCGCGCCTTTCGCGACGACGGAAGGCTGTGTCGAAATTGATATCCAAATGTCGGTGATATTTAATCCGTTCAGGTTTGTAATCTCTGTGGGAGTATTACGCGCCGTCATATCGCCCAGGCCCAGCTGTCCGGCGCTATTCCTTCCCCAGCTGTAAAGTTTACCGTCAATGCCTTTCGCAATGACAAAAGAGTCTGGCGCCCAAATATCGGTGATGTTTTTGTCGCTCAGCGCGGTGACCTCGGTGGGGGTGTAGCGGTGGGTCGCCGAGCCGGAATCGCCCAGGCCCAGCTGGCCGTTGTTGTTACTCCCCCAGCTGTAAAACTTCCCGTCCGCGCCTTTCGCGAAGGTAAAATTGTTTCCCACCCAAATATCGGTAATGCTTTTGCCGTTCAGCCCGGTGATCTCGGAGGGGGTGTAGCGAGTCATCGCACCGCCCAGGCCCAGCTGGCCGACGTCGTTCGCCCCCCAGCCGTAAAACTTCCCGTCCGCTCCCTTTGCTACGAAGAAGTAATTACCTGCATGAATCTCGGTAATATTTTTTCCGTTCAGGCCCGTTATCTCAGTGGGAGTGTCACGGTCTGTGGTGTCGCCCAGGCCCAGCTGGCCGAGGTTGTTCCGCCCCCAGCTGTAAAACTTACCGTCCGAGCCCTTTGCTATGGCCTCGTGGTTGTTGCCGGCCCATATCTCCGTAAACACAAGCCCCTCAGGCTCGCCCGGGTCGCCGGGCTGTGCCGGCGCGTTTTGTGCCGCGCGGGGGTTTGTCAGGTTGAGGGTGTAGTCTATGGTGCTGCCCGCGTTGATTTCCACGGGGTTCAGCAGGGCGCCGTTGCCCCCGGCCGCGTCCTTGCTCAGCGTGAAGGGGTCGGGAGGAAGCGGGGGGTCGCCCGGCCCCGGCGGCTCGGGCGGCTCGGGCGGAACCTCTTTTTTATAGTAAAGCTCGGTAATATTGTCGTCGGGGACCGCGCCGTAGGTAAGCATATCCAGCGGGATTTGGGGGTCAGGGTAGGTGGGGTGCCGGTTGGAGCCCACGTAGTTCCAGACGTCGCCGCCGTCGGTGATGGTTTTAGGCGGCGTGATCCTGTATCTGTCGCCGGAGACACCCCAGTTTACGTTGTCGTTAAAAGTCCCGCCGGAAAGGAACATGGCGTTGATGCTGGAAAGGATGGGCTTGGTCTGCTCTGTCGCGATCACATTGCTCCTGTTGCTGACGTCCAGAAATTTCACGGTAGCATGGGTCGTCACCGGCTTCATGGTGGATTCACGCAAAAAACGGATGCGCTCGAACTTCATGATCGAAAGCACAGCGGGCGCGGGTCCGGTGTAATAGCCGGTGAAAGCGCCGAAGCCGCAGTAGCTGTTCGGTGTGATATTGCCGCTTTTGTTGAGATTCTTCGGGTTCTGCATATCGACGATCAGCTGCGCCTTGCCGCTTAAGGGAGCCGCCATAAACAGCTTGAATTGCCCTGTGGTCGTGTTGCGCAGCATCTGGAACCGGTAGACCTGGTCAGGCGCGCCCGTAATGCCGGTGGCGATGGTCATGACCGGGACGCATTTCTTGACGAACTCGCCGCGGACGTCGAAATATTCGTCGTCCGGCTTCCAGCCGTCGATCCAGACCAGCTCCATTTTGGCGGGGGCGGGGATGTTGGGGTCGTTGCTGCCGGGGCAGGAGATGACAATGGCATAGCCGGTGTATTTGGAAGAAATGCTGGACATGGCGCCGTTGATAAACGTGCCCACAGCCCATTTTCTGGTGTAATCCATGTCGTCCGGTATAATATCGAAGGTAACCTCCACGCAGCGCAGCAGCGCCTCCGCGTACCAGAAGTCGAAGGTGCCGGCTGTTTTGTCGTAGCCGTAAAATTTCAGATTGCGGTAGACGTCGGGCCATTTCAGGTTGCCCGTCGCCGGGTCGGCAACCGCGAACTGGTTGTCCGGCGCGAGTACGGCGAAGTTGTTCTCATCCCTCCAGTCCGACTTGACGACATGGCGCTCGCCTCTGTTTTTGTCGCGGGGGAGCAGGTCCTGCGTCTTTGTGCCGTGGCCGTATACCGGCGCGTAACCGCCGATGCCTGTCGGCGTGTAGATAACGTCGTCGTCCGGCAGCCTTGGGTCGGTGCCGGATGTGCCCGGTGTGAAGAGGATGGGGTCAGTTCCAGGGTGGTCCAGCGCCCACGAGGTCCAGGCCGACATGGACGTGACCCGCCCCTCCTGGCCGTATTGCGCCACCTCGTCCTCTTCATAGGCGGTGGGGTAGTTCCATATGACGTCGGCCACGGTTACGGGCCCGGCCGTCAACGCGGGCAGCAAGGACAATATGCCCGTGAGCACGACCACAGCAGCCAGCAGCGGCGCAAAGACAGCCAAAGCGATCTTCCCGCGCCGTTTGTCCGCTAAAATTTTCCCCATGACCGTATCATTCCTCTTCATTCTTCCGCACCGTCCTATGTTTTTTATGCAATACTTCCGAGCCGTGAGAGCGGCCATATGCTGAACCTGACCTTCCCCGCGAGCTGCTCCCTGCTCACCGGCCCGAAGCGGCTGTCGCGGCTGTCTATGCTGTCCGCGCGGTTGTCGCCCAAAACGAACACAGTCCCGGATGGGATTGTGTATGGGAACTCGATATCGCAGCTGCCCAGGCTGGGCTGTGTGATATACGGTTCGTCCAAGGGCCGTCCGTTGACGGATACGATGCCCCCGCTGTCGATGTCCACCCGGTCGCCCGCCGTGGCGATCACGCGCTTGATGTGGAGCTGATTGTCGCGGGTAAAGGCGATGACGTCTGTCTTCTCGACAGTCTCGCTTTTCACGGCCAGAACGATCCCGTCTGTCTGCAGCAGCGGGTTCATGCTGGAGCCGTCGACCCGCAGCACCGAAACCCAAAGGTTCGTCACTAGAATAACCGCGGCCGCAGCCGCCAGGATAGCTGCCAAAATGCCGCCTGCCAATCGTCCGTAAGACGCCATCCGTTCGCAGCGCGCGATTTCGCCGCGAAGTATTTCCACGGTCGGATACCCAAAGGCGCCGGCTTGTTTACGCACGTTCTGTTTCATTTTTAACGTCCTCTTTGTTTTTTTAACGGCCTGATTACTGCCGTCCTTGCGAAGAGCCCGCCTGGTACGCCAGGAGCATCCGTTCTTTTTCCCGTATTTCCTGTCGCAGCCTTTCTTGCAGATTGCAGACCATGATCAACAGGTGCCTGCGGTTGAGTGAGCGCAGCTGTTGCTTCGTGATAGTTGCGGCCTCGGCCGGGGGTTCGCGTTGGGCCTGGGGAGGCGGCGCGTCGGTTGTGCTGCCGATTTGCTCAAGCAACGCGTCCCAACCGCAGTCATCCGGCGCGTCAAACGGCTGCTGTTGGACAGCCTGATATTGCCACGCGTTTTGTTGGGGCGGATAGACGTATTGCTGTTGATAGGCGAAGCCCTGCATATTATCCATAGCTCTTCCTTTTCTTTCAGCGTCCTGTTGACTTGCGCCGTATTGGAAAGATTGAAAATACCACTTGACCTGTCAGCGGCTTAAAGCGGTATACTTCATTTGACTTTCACTGCCGCTGTTGTGTATACTGGCATAGCTGCCTGCGTTTCGCGAGTTCCGCACATTCGCGTGACACGGCGCGCAACCCGCTATACCAAAGGGGTTCGCACACGCCCTGACGGCTTGCGTGACGGCTTATTTTTTTGCAATGTGCCGCGCAAAAATAAAAACCGGCGCAGCCGCGGGCTTTCAAGGGTCCCCGGCCGCTTGTTCGTATTTTTGGCATGGCAAAGCAGGCGGCTCCTTGCCGCCCGGAAAATTATTGGAGGCAACTACGCCGCCAACGCCAGCTCGTCGAGCTTGTAGACAGCCTTGAAGCGCTGCTCCATCAGGGAATGGACGTAGGTTTCCTCCGCCGTCCTGATGGAGGAATGGCCCAGCAGCCTGCTGATGGTCGCCGTGTCCACGTGGAGCTCCGCGCAGCGCGTGGCGAAGCTGTGCCGCAGCGCGTGGTAGCCAAAATGGGGCAGCCGCGCCCGTTCCAGCAGCTTGCCGAAGCGGTATTGCAGCACACGGGGCTCCACCGGCCCGCGCCGCCCCTCCATCACGAATTCGCCCCCGGCGCGCTGCCGTTTTGCACGCAGCAGCCGCAGAAGCAGGGTGTTGACCGGGATGTCCCGCTCGGAGGCTTCGCTTTTCGGCGCGTCCATCACGATAGCCGTTTGAGGCCCGGCCTTCGCTCCCTGCCCGTAAAGGCTCAAGCGCTGGAGCGTATGGCTGACGTGGATTACGCCGCTTTCAAGGTCCACGTCGCCCCAGCGCAGCGCGCAGATTTCGCCCACGCGCATGCCTGTGTTCAGCGCGATCATGACGTCCAGCCCAAGGGCGGAGCCGCTGCCCCGGATCGCCGCCAGCGCCGCCTTTTCCACGGCTTCCTGCTGCCCGCGCGACAGCGCGCTGACCTTCTTGCGTTTCGGCCGCGGCAATGAAATCCCTTCGCAGACGTCCCCCGCCATCGCGCCCGACCGCGCGGCCTGCTTCGTCACGCCCGCGAGGAAGCGGAATATGTTCAAAACCGTGCCGCCGCTCAGGCCGGACCCGCGCAGGCCGTCCAGGAAGCACGTTACGTGCCCCGGCGTGAGCTGGTGCGCCGGGTACGTCCCCAGCCCGGGCAAAAGATGGTTGTGCACGATCCTGTGGTAGCTGCTCAGCGACGACGCCTTGATATGGCTTGCCCCCTTTTGCGCCAGGTGCGCCAGCAGGTGCTCCCGGAACGGCGCGGTGCTCCCGGCCGGGCGCGGGCCGCAATGCGCGGCCTTCAGCGGGATCAGCTTGTTTTTTGCCTCGCTGTACGTGCGCCCGTAGACGGAGCCGAACAGCGCCTTGCCGTCGGGCCTGCGGCCCTTGATATACCGGCCCTCCCAGCGCCCGTCCTTCCTGTGGTAGATATTTTCACCGCGTCTGGCCATGCAAAAACCCCTTTCCTTCCGCTTTTTACGACGGCTTATTTGACGGTTTATAATTCAGCACATCAAATCGCAACTTTTCCCAGCGCCGCGGTTTAAATTCCCAAACATATTTCCGCGGCTCTGTCAACATCCGGGAATCGGGTGAATTTCGCCTTTTAAATCGCTTTCTTTTTCTTCCCATCTAATTGACAAACCCGCTTGCGCACTGTTAGAATGGGCTCGAACCCTCCGGATTTTTCAATTGTTTGAAAGGATTTCGCCTCCGGGGGACCTTCTCCGGCAGGCAGTTTTCGCGAATGTGCGGAAATTATGAAACTTTCCGCGCAGGGCAATGCATCATTTTAGCATAGCGGGCCTGTGCCGTCAATTGCGGGAAGTCATCATAAAAAAAGAAAGAACCTGCGAACGCCGTGAAGCATTCGCAGGTTCGCCTTATTCCTCGGGGGCGCTTGTTTCTTCCGGGGCTGTGTCCGCCGGGGCGGCCTCCTCATAGCCCAGGAACCCGTTGGCCGCCAGCGCGGCGTCCAGGAATCCGTTGCCGGTTTCGTGCTGGCTGCGCTTGTCGAAGTACAGCCTGTACCGTCTGCCAAGCTTCAAGCCGCAATTTTTCGGCAGGCGCAGGCTGTGCTCCTTGTCCGAATCGTCCAGTAGTCGGATCTCTTTCGTTTTCCCGGCCAACCGGCCGGTGACGTCAACGCAAACGCCCTCCAGCACTTTGTAATTTCGCTTTGCGGCAAGCTGATACAGCGACCATGCGCGGTACAGGCAGGCAATCAGCAGCGCCAGGCTGAGGAACAATAGGATGCGGTCCTTCGCGGCGATCCAGTAGGCCAGGCCGAAAACAGTGCAGCCGATACCGATCGCCGCGGTAATCACAATCTTGCGCAGCAGCGGCGCGGGGATTTGTTTTAGCAAGAAAATCATTCCTTTCAGATAGGCTCAAGTAGAATTCGTTTTTGCAGATAAAGATTTACGACTGCTTCCGTGACCTTCAGCCGGTTCGGGGACAGCGCGTAATCAAAATTGACGCCCACCTCCGGCACCGGCGGGCCGTCGGGATACAAAGCCGCCAGCAGCTTATGCTCGGTGGAAATGTCCATGATCTGGCCGTCTACCAGGCGGATCAGCTCCTCCGCGGTCAGCAAAGCCTGCTCGCTCAACGCGAAGACTTGCTGTTCCAACGGCGTCATCCGTGGCGGCGCGAAGATTTTGCGAGTGACCGCCAGAGGCAGTTTCCGCTCGAAGGTCAGGTGGATGAACGCCGCCAGCTTGACCGGCAGCCCCTCGCGCAGCGGGAACACACGGAGCTTCGCAACCAAGGCGTACAGCGCTTCCGCGGCGGTGTAGCCCCTGCCCGAAACGATCAGGCCGCGTTGCATTAACCGCTTCAGGTAGCCGTCGAAGCTGACGTCGCCGAGCACATGGGCCTCGCGCTCCTTGCGGGCAAATTCCCGCAGCAGCTCGTCATAGGTCAGAACCGACCACATCGCGCTGGACCAGAGGATCATTTCCTGGATATCCAGGACGTGCTCCTCGTCGTGTAAAATGACCACGGGGTACTGCCCTTCCGGGGTGCGGCGCAGCTCGTAGCGCCCGGCGGCGGCGAAAAATGTTACCATAGCTGAATACCTCCTGTGCTTTTTGTATTCTATACGAATGGCAAAGCAGGTTTTCAACAAAAATAATTTTCAGTTATAACCGAAATATTTCTTGATTTCTCTCTTTGTTTCGTTTATAATAGAAATCAAGGAGATGATCAGATGAAAAACAGGGATACCTATCTCAATCGGCTCATTGAGCTGAAAGACAAGTCGCTAATCAAGGTGATCACCGGGGTGCGTCGCTGCGGTAAATCCTCGCTGCTGGATTTGTATACCGAATATCTGCTGTCCCATGGTGTTGCGCCCGCCGCTGTTGTCCGCATGAATTTCGAGTCCCTGGAATTTGACGCGGTCAGGGATTACAGGCAGCTGAACGAATACATCCTGCGTCATATCCCGGACGCGCCCAAAACCTATGTCCTGCTGGACGAAGTGCAGATGGTTGGCGAATGGGAACGCGCGGTGAATTCCCTGCGGCTCGACCAGCGGCTGGATATCTATATCACCGGCTCGAACGGGCATTTGCTGTCCTCGGAGCTGTCGTCGCTGCTGGCCGGGCGGTATATCGAGATCCATATGCTTCCGCTGTCGTTCAGGGAGTTCCTGGATTTCAACGCCTACAGTACAGCCGGCGACCTGCAGGGGTATTTCAATGAATATGTCGAACACGGCGGGCTGCCGGGCATTACGGAACTGCGGGAGCACGAGTCCGCGATCCGCCCCTACATCGCGGGGATTTACAGCACGATTGTCATGAAGGACGTAATACAGCGCAACGAGGTGCGCGACCCGGCGCTGTTGGAAAGCGTGGTCCGCTTTATGGCGGGGAACGTCGGCAGCCTGGTGACCTCCAAGAAAATCAGCGATTACCTGACCAGCGCGGGGCGCAAAACCTCCAGCGAAACCATAGACAACTACCTGCGTATGCTGATCAACGCCTATGTGCTTTATCGGGCGGGGCGGTATGATCTCAAGGGCAAGCAACAGCTGAAAACCCAGGGCAAGTATTATATTGTGGACACCGGGATCCGCGGCGAACTGGTCGGCCGGCGCGGACAGGATTACGGCTTTGTACTGGAAAACATAGTTTACTTTGAGTTGCTGCGCCGGGGCTTCGATGTGAAAATCGGCAGCCTGGCCGGTCAGGAAGTGGATTTTATCGCCACCAGGCCGGGGCAAGCCGTGTATTACCAGGTGACGGCCACCATGCTGGCGGAGGAAACGCGCGAGCGGGAGCTGCGCCCGCTGCGGGCCATTGCCGATAATTACGAAAAAGTGGTCCTGTCAATGGATCGTACGCCAATGGCCGACTTCGACGGTATCCGCAGCGTGAACTTGATCAGCTTTCTATTGGAATAGATGGTTTTCAACAAATGACCGCCATAAATTCTGCGTCGCGCAGCAGCTTCCGCCGTGCCCGGCTGATCCACGCGCCGACCTCGTTGGGCTTTGCGCCGTAGAGCGCCGCGATTTCCGTGCCGGAATAGCCCTTGATCTTCAGCTCCATGGCCTCGATGCCCTTGAGGGCGACGCCGGTGTATTGCGGCTTGACCCGGGCCAGCGCGGCCAGGGCGTCCGGCTGCACGGGAGAATAATCGCCTGCGGGTAATTCCTGTTCTTCCATCGGAACCACGTGGGTATGCTGCCGCAGCGCCTGCCGGCAGTGGTCGATCAGCCGGTTTTTCACGACCTTCTGCGCGTATGTTTTGAATTGTACGCCGCCGTTGTAGCTTTGTGCTGCGCGGCACAGGGCGACGCAGCCCTCCTGATACAGGTCGTCGCGGCCCAGGCTCGGTATGTTTTCGTTGGCGCGGATGCTGTATTTGATTGCGTCCGCCACAACGTCAAGGTGTTCGGCCACAAGGGCCTGCTGCTCATGGGTCAATTTCATTGCGTTTCACTCCTTCCACCCCCCTACGCTCCGCGAAAACGCGTTTTTTGACCCAAAAGCCGGATTTTTTCAAAATTTACAGTTTGTTCACAGTTCGGGCGGCTTCGATTGCTCGGCGCACAGCCGCAGCAGCGCGCAGGGATATTCCCCGTCTTCAAAGCGCTTGAGGTATTGCGTGAAAAGATCGTTGAACTGTGCGTTGCTGACAACGCTGAGGCATTCGCTCTTGTCCATCATCTGCCCGAAGACGATTTCGGCGTCGCGCACGGGCAGCAGGATGACGCCGCCGTCCTCGTCGGGGACGTAGAGGAAATCCGGGTGGTCGCAGCGGCCGATCCGGCACACGCGGCAGTCGACGTAAAGGGAGTTTCGCCAGTTGCCGCCGGTGGCGTTGAGGAAGGCCATGAGGATCTTCGGGGCGGTCTGGCAGCGGGGGATTGGCATGGGAAAACTCCTTTCGGCAAATTTTTCTTGAAAATCAATTGACAAAACGCACCTGGCAGGTTATAATATCAGTATAAACAAACCTGATAGGAGGTGTTATTCGTGTCACAGACAACTTTCAGCGTCCGCATGGATAGCGACGTGAAACGGCAGTTGGATGAGTTTTGCGCTCTGGTCGGAATGAATTCCACCACAGCGTTTAACATGTTTGCCCGCGCGGTGCTGCGGGAAAGGCGTCTGCCGTTTGATGTTACAACGATATCCGATCCGTTTTACGGCGAAAGCAACCTTGCCCATCTGCGTCGGGGCGTCGTTGCCCTGAATAACGGCAAGGGCGTAGAGCATGACATCATCGAGGTGTCTGAATGAAGAAAATTTGGTTTGAGGAAGCGTGGGAGGACTACCTTTACTGGCAGTCGCAGGACAAAAAGACGATCAGGCGCATCAATGCGCTGTTGCAGGATATATCGCGCAACAGCAACGTGGGCATAGGAAAGCCTGAACCCCTCAAAGGAGAGTTCAATGGTTTTTGGAGCAGGCGGATCGATGAAACAAACCGCCTGATTTATCGAATTCAGGGCGGTATGATTGAGATTTTATCCTGCAAAGGGCATTATGACGATTAGCTTCAAGCGCCGCGGAAATCAGCGGGCCCGGCTCTCACACCGGGCCCGCCTTTGTTTATTGCGTTACTCCTCTTCCAAGGCGTCCGCCGGCTCCTCCTCGCACCTGCGCTTGCGCAGCAGGAGCACCGTAACGGCGCCCGCCGCGCCCAGCACGGCAAGCGCGACCCAGACAACCAGCAGGCTGTTGTCGCCGGTCTTGGGCGGCTTCGCGCCGGGCGGAACGTTACCCGGGATTGGCTCGTTGGGGATCTCGAACTCGACGGCGACGTCGTGCTTGCGGATCTCCACCTTGTAGCGGGCGTCTGTTTTTTTGTAGCCCGGCGCGGCCTTGAGCTCCCTGATTTCGTAATCGCCGTAAGGGATGTTGACGAAAAGCGCCCAGCCGTCGGCATCGCTGGTGGCGGTGGCGATTCGCTTGAGCCCCTGATAGAGCCCGAATTCAGCGCCCTCCACGGGCTCGCCGGTGACGGCGTCCACCTTCTTGATTTTGATCAGGCCGATGATGATCTTATTCTCAATCTCAAGCTCCGTGGTTTCCCCCTCCTTGATGACAACCACCTGTGCGTCTGCCAGAACATAGCCCAGGTTCAGCTCCGAGGCGACTTCTTTCACGACATACTCGCCGACGGGCAGGCCCTCAACGAGGATAACGCCGTCCTTGTCGGTTTCGTATTCGCCGTAGAATTTCCCGCCGGCGGCGGTCACGCCCTCCACAGTGAACTTGACCCCCGCGACGGGTTTTTTCAGGCCCTCGAAGGTCTTAATGATTTTGAGATTACCCCGCTGGAGCTTGTTCTCAATGGATACCTCGGTCGTAGCGTCGGCCTTGATGGTCACGGTCTTGTCTTCTGCCAGAACGTAGCCCTTTGTCAGGTCGCTGTTCTGCTCGCGGATGGTGTAGTCCCCAATGGGAAGCCCCTCGACCAGGATGACGCCCTCAGCGTTGGTGTAGAAGGTTTCGCTGAATTTTACACCGGTCTTGGAGGTCCCCTCCACGACGAACGGCACTTTCTCAATGGGCTTCTCCAGGCCTTCAAAGGTCTTTATAATTTTGAGATTGCCGCGCTGGAGCTTGTTGTCGATGGTGAGCTCCGTGAGCTGGTCCGCCGCGACGATGGCCGTCTGGGTCTTGGAGAGGACGTAGCCCTCGGTGAGATTGTCGTCCAACTCACGCACGGTGTACTGGCCGACGGGCAGGCCCTCAATGAGAATCATGCCGTCCTTGTCCGTGACAAAGCTCTCCAAGTACGGGATGCCCGCCAGGGAGGTCCCCTCCACCGTGAAGGGCACGCCCGCGATGCTGACTTCCCGCTCCTCAAAGGTCTTGACGATCTTCAGGCTGCCGCGCTGGAGCTTGTTGTGGATTTTCATCTCGGCGATCTTGTCGTGCGCGACGGCGATGGCCTGGGCCTCGCTGAGCACATAGCCCAGGGTCAAATCAGACTGAAGCTCCTGCACGGTGTACTCGCCGATCAAGAGGCCGTCCAGCATGATCTCGCCGTTTTCATCGGTCACGACCTGCGCGCTGAAATCCTGGCCGATCACGGTCTTGCCGGTGATCAGGAAGGGCACGCCCGCGAGGGGGATTTCTTTGCCCTCGAAGGTTTTGATGACCTTCAGGCTGCCGCGCATGGCTTTGTTTTCGATGGTCATGCGGGCGATTTCGCCGGCGGCGACCGTGATGGCTTCCTGCTCGCTGAGGACATACCCCGCGGTCAGCGCACTGCCGAGCTCCTCGACGACGTACTCGCCGATCAGCAGCCCCTCCACGAGGATTTTACCATTTTCGTCCGTGACAAACTCGCCGCGGTAGTCCGTGCCGACCACGGTTTTGCCCGTGATAACGAACGGCACGCCCGCGATAGGCGTCATTTTTCCCTCGAAGGTTTTGATGATCTCCAGCCCGCCGCGCAGCAGCTTGTTGTGCACGGGCTTGCCGCCGTTGATGTCGATGGTCGCGACAAGGGGCCCGCATTGTATCGCAAACTGGAACGTGTACGTCCTTTCGAGCAGCTCGTAGCCGGGAGCCGTTTGCAGCTCTTTCGCGTAGTAGCTTCCATAGGGCAAATCGGTTTCCATCTCGGCCTGGCCCCTTGCGTCGAAGCGCAGGATTTCCAGCAGGGCATCCTTCGGGATGGCGAGCGCGCCGTCCGCGCCGAGAAGGTCCTCCGCCGCGAAAATCCCGAACAGGATGTCCTTGTAGGGGTTGTAATCCGCGGGCTCGTTCTCGGGCCGTTCCACCGATTTGTTCAGCCTGAGATTGGCGCGGGAACGCCGGTTGATGACCGTGACTTCCTTGGAAAGTATCTCGGTGAGCACGCTGCCCTCGATGCCGAGGACAATTCTCGGCTGTTCTCTCAGCATCGCGTATCCCGCCGGGCTCTCGACCTCCACCAGCTCGTAGCGCGCCAGGGGCAGCAGCTTCGTGGCGGCCCGGCCGTCCTCGCCTGTGACGATTGTGTCCATCAGGTCGCCCTTTTGGTGGATGCGCTTGCCGTAGACGTTGTAGATGTCCTGGGCCGCCACGACGTCGAACTTCGCGCCGGGCAGGCCGCGCAGCTCGTATTGGGGTTGGCTGACGGTGTAGCCGTCCATCTCAGTCTGGGTGAAGCCCACAAGCTGCTCGCCCAGCTTGAGTACGGTGAGCCGGCCCGGCTTCAGCTCGTTGGGCAGCGCGATGCCGCCATTGTGCACCTGGATGTGGGCGACGGCCTTGTCGCTGCCGGCATACTTGGCCTCGACGGGATATTTCGTGTCCACGAGCTGATAATAAGCATTGGTTTTGAGCTCCTGCACAAAATATTTTCCGAAGGGATAACTGCCCTGCACAGCGCCTTTGCCGTTTTCATCGACAGTGATCAGCGACACCAGGCTGCCCTTGGAAATGACTACGGAGCCGTTGGCCGCCTTGAAATCCTGGTCGGCGAACAGGCCAAAGGTGACGTCCGCGAATGCGTTGAATCCCTCGGGGGCGTCCACGGGGCGCTCCATCAGCTTCTGCAGCTCAATGGAAATCTCTTGCCGGACGTTGTGGATTGTGATGGGCGAACTGACGACCGCAACCTCTTGATTCTCATAAACAAGCGAGACGAAGTGGGGCCCGGGATTCAGGATGAAGGGCTCCACTGTTTTTGTTTCCCGCAGCTCATAATTCCCCAGATAGAGCTGCTTGGACTCGGCCTTGCCATTGACGGTGGTCAAAGTATCGACCACTGTGCCCTTGGTGTAGCGCACGGTGCCGTCGGGCGTTCTGACGTCCTCGGCCGCGATCACCTGGAATACCGCGCCGCTGACGCCGCCGGGGGCGTAGACAGGCTGGAGCTGCGTGCCGAACTCCGTCTCGATCTCCGTGACGCCCACAAGCATATCGCCGGTCTTCTCCAGCTTGATGATGCCCTTCACCGGCTTGTTGGGCACCTTGACCTCAATCATCTCCGGGGTGGCCTGGGAGGAATGGATCGTGAAGGGGATGGGCGTGATCCCGAGCAGATAGCCATACGGGGCTCGCTGTTCATAAAGCTCATAGCTCCCGCTGGGCAGCGCATAGGGCATCACGAGGGTGCCGTCCGCAGCGGTTTCGTACACCTCCAGGTCCATGGGCGTGGGATAGTTAATACGCTGCACAACCCACTTGCCGGTCGCCACGTCTTTGACCTTGAAGCTGGTGCCCGCCAGGGGGATGGTCTTGCCCGTCTCGGCATCGGTCTTGACGATCTTGACCAGGGAGGTGAACATCGGATTGTTCAGTATGAAGCGATATACCTGGCCATCTTGGGAGATGAACACATCAAACGGCGCGACGAGCTTGACATCGCCGGGGGCTGACACTTCATGCACGACGTATACCCCGTAGGGCAGCTTTTTCGTGATGGCATAACCGTTTTGATTTGTCGTGATGCGATCCTTTTCTGTCGCCTTGGCGGCGTTGTAGGAGCCCGCGGACTTCAGATAAATCTCGAAGATGGCTCCCTCCAGGGGCTGCTCCACCTGCGGATTGGGCGGGTCAACATTCGGGTCGGGCTGATCCGTATGCTTGGTCAGCGCGATCTGTCCAAGGATGACCTGATTCTTCACGTCGCCGGATTTTTCGACGATGGTCACATTCTGCCCGGCGTACTCGATCTTCACTTCGTAGAAGGCCCCCGGCGCGTCGGGCAGGTAGCCCACGGGCTGGTTCCGCTCTTTGTAATAGTACGTCCCCAGGGGAAGCTCGCGGGAAGTTGCCGCGCTGTTGCTCCCGCAGTAGAGGGTGTCCAATAAAGTGGTCTTATCGGACGCGTAAATCTCAAAAACCGCGCCTGTCAAAACGGCGTCGCCCTGGGCGGTCGCCCCGGTATCCTTGTCCAGCTTGGTGACTTTAATGGTCCCGGTCTGGGGGCGGTTCGGGATGGTCACGTCGGCGTAGACGGTGCTGATTTCATCGGTCGCATACGAAAGCGTGGCAGTGTATGTGTTGCTATTTAACACAAAACCCCACGGGGCCGTGACCTCCTTGATGCTGTACGACCCGAGCGGAAGCTCTTTGGTCTGCGCAAGCCCATTGCTGTTGCTGGTGATGGTATCCACCAGCGTGCCCGAACTGTTGCGCACCTCGAAAACAGCGCCACTCAAGGCGTAATCACCCATCGAAGGGTTCGAGTTCGTTTTATGCACGCGGATAATCCCGGTCTGGGGACGTTCGGGAACATCGACGGCGGTGTAGGCGTATTGTGCTTCGGCCCCTGCGTAATTGAGCTGCGCGTTGAAAGAATTTCCGTTTTTCACGAACCCATACGGGGCCGACAATTCCTTCACGACATACAGCGAAAGCGGTAAATCGCCGCTCTGGGCGCGGCCATCGCTGCCGGTGGTCACGGTTTGCAGCAGGACTGTGCCGCTCGCGTCGTAGATGCCGAACACCGCGCCGGCAAGGCTGTACGAGCCGAGCGCCGGATTGGAATTGGATTTATTGATGTTGATGCGGCCGGGCTGGGGCTGCTGCGGAACCGTAACCTCCACCTCAATGCAATCCACGCCGCTGCTGCCCGCGGAAAGCGTCACGGGGAAGGAGTTCGGGTTACGGATAAAGCCCGTCGGCGGGGACTTTTCTTTGATGACATAATCCCCGAGCCAGAGCGTGTCGCTGATCGCGGTGCCGCTGAAGTCCGTTGTAATGGTTCCATACAGCACATTGCCGCTTGGGCTCCAGATCTCAAATTGGGCCCCGGCGAGGCTGTGGCTCCCCATGGATGGATTGGCGTTCACCTTTCTGACAATGATCCTGCCCTCCTGCCGAAGATTTCGGAAGGTGACGACGCTGGTCTCGTTCTCGAACACGGACAGGCTCTTGGGGTTGCTGCCCTCCACGATATATTCATCGGGAATGTTGATTTCGCGCACCGTGTATGACCCGGTTGGCAGGTCGGGGATATTGATGATCCCTGTGATGCCGGTCGTATACGTGCCGACGAGCGCGTTGCCGGAATCGCGCACCTCGAATTGGAAACCGGAGGGGACAGGCATACCCGTCGCGGTTTTCTCTATGCGCAGGTTCCCAGTCGGCTGCGCGGCGGTGGTGATTTTAACGTAGGCCGGCACGGGCGCGACGCCAACCCCGGTGACCATATCCTGATTATCGCCCTCCTTGCCGGGCACAGTCCAGATCAGGAAGCCGGTGGTCTGGGAATTCCCCAGCCGTTTTGTCAGCGCGATGGTCGCCGTTCCCGTGATGGGCGCGGACGAATTGATCACCAGGGAATTCCCGCTGAACCCGGCGTCCAGGCCGCCGTTGGACACCCCAGTGAAATCGGGGAGTACGCCGTTGCTGTCCGTCAGCGTCAGGTGGTATTGCCCGCCGGAGTAGGTCATGGTATACGTCGGCGCCGCCGCTTCCGTCGCGCCGGCGAAGCTGGGGATGGCGTAATGGTTCGCCATTTCGGTCAGGATCGCGTCGTAATAGCGCTTCAGGTGCGCATTTTGGAGAAGCTGTTGCGTCATCGTGCCAGTGTGGCCGCTCATGGGGTAAGTTCGGTCATTGAGCGCCGTGGGCGAAGTCCTGAAGCCGAACGAAATCTGCCAGACGATCAGCTGGGTCGCCGCGTAGCTGGCGTTGGCGTCCTTCGACGTGACGGTGGGAATGCTTCTCGGGCCATTGGGATAACCGTGGGCCAGCGCCAGCTGGATCAAATTCCTCTGGCCGGCGCTCATCGCCGCCCACTTGTCGCCGTGATTGGGGTTGCTGCTGCCCCGGTATTCCGTTTTGTTGTTGATGGGCACGCCGTGCTCCACGCAAAAGGCGTACAGGAAATCCTGGTCGTAGGTCCAGTTGCTGTTGTCGCCGGTGAGCCCCAGGCGCTTGACCGTGTAATCGTGCATGGAGCGCTCTTGCGCGGGAAGCGCGTAGCCGTAGGGGTTGTTTTGCGCGGTCAGGCCGGTGTACCACCTGAAGGCGTTGTTGTTTTCGTCCGTCAAAGTATGGTCCCAGCTGACCTCGTAGGGCTGCGAAAGGTCCAGGGCCTGCGCGGCGGGGACCAGAAGGCCGAGCGTGAGCATGGCCGCGAGGAGGAGGCTGAGGATGCGTTTGGTGTGTTTCATAGGGATCGTTCTCTCTTTCTATATGTTTTGTTTGATGATGCGCGTGATGATGCCCATGGCCACGTTGCGATCCCGGTCCAGGTGGGTGACAACGAAGCTGACGTCGTCCTTTTTGCCGGGCATGCGGTTGTCGTAGCAGGTGTGGGCGATGGCGTTGACGCCGATGCCCAGCCGCAGGAACACCGAGCCCCTGCGCACGTCCGTGACCTTGCCGGCGTATTTGCCCTGGACCTTGCATTTCTCCAGGTTGTCCCGGGCGGCGTTCTCGGCGATGCTCCTGACGTCGGCGCGCACGCGCAAATCCTCCGGGGAATCTCCCCTGACCTCAAGGATCTTCACGAGGATTTCATCGCCCACGTGGTAATAGTCCCGGGCGTCGCCGATCCAGTCGTGGCTCAGGTCGCGGGCGAGGATAGCGCACTCCGCGCCGAAGATTTCCACCCGCACGGCCTTCTCCGCCACGGCGACGACGCGGGCCTGCACGATACGGCCTTCATACACCCGGGGTAGCTTGGAGATTTTGGCGTCGAAGTCGAAGTAGAACAGCTTGCGCTTCTTAAGCATGGCGTCCCTGCGGGAAGCAACGATACTGCGGGTTTTGGTGTCGGCCCCCTTGACGATGAAATCGATCTCGGCGCCCAGGGAATTCCCCAGGATTTTGCTCTGCCGCAGCAGCATTTCGCCGCGCTGCCCGCCGTCCTCCGCCAGGTCGATCATCATCTCGGACAGGGGGATGGCCACGCGCAGGCCCTTGTAGTCCGCCACGGCGATGACGCTGCCGCTGTCGCCGCGCTCCATGCCGCCCAGGCTGCCCGTGAGGATTTTGCGCGTGCGCAGGGCATTGCGGATTTCATGCCAGATTTGCTCTGCCTGGTCCTCCGGGGTTTCGATTTGGCCGCCCGCTTCGATGGTCAGCACGGAGGCCGCTCTTGCGCGCGGCGGCGGCTTGGGTGGCGGTTTTTCTGAAGGCAGTTCTGCTGACGCTGCCGCTATTACGGCGGTTTCTCCGGGAGGCTCCGCCTTCTTTGGCGCGCGCGCCCTTCGCGGGCGGGGCGGCTCCTCGGGAGGAGGCGGGGCCGGCGGCACTTCCTCCGGGAGAGGAATATCCTGCGCTTGTTCCAGGGTCTGTTCATCCTCGATCACTTCCGTTTCCGCTTTTTTTCTTGGCATTTGCGATCATCCTCCTACAATATAATTACGGTGATAGGCACGGCAGCCAGCCGTGTCTGTTTTCGTGTTCACGCCAAAGCTGTTAGAATGGGAGAGCAATTGGATTACAGATCATCCAGGGGCTACGCGCCCGTATGAAAGTCAGTAACCATCTCTCTCATTCGCAGCCGTTCGATTTACGCAGGTAGTCCCGCCGCTTCCCCAGAGCCACCTGAAGGGATGTTGGTGCGTTCGTGTCACTCAGGAGATTGTATCGGCGATGAACAAAGATGGATTCCAGTTGCGAAATACAATCACAGGAGGAACAAGATGAACGCAATCTCAGTCGGAATCGACGTGTCCAAGGGACACAGCACGGTGGCGGCGATACGCTTCCCCGGGGAAGTGGTGTGGAAGCCGCGAGATGTCGTGCACACCGCCGCCGCGCTGGAACGCCTGGCCTACGACATTAAGTTGCTGGGGTACAACGGGCCCGAGGTTCGGGTGGTCATGGAGGCTACAGGGCGATACCATGAGCCGGTGGCCCAGGAACTCCACGAGGTCGGGAACTTCGTCAGCGTGGTCAATCCCAAGCTGACCAAGGACTTCGGGAATAACACGCTGCGAAAGAACAAGAACGACAAAGCGGACGCCCGCAAAATGGCCAGATACGGCCTGCAAAACTGGAACGAGCTGCGGGAATACACACCCGTGGAAGCGGCGCGGGCGAAACTCAAGCAATTCAGCCGCCAGTACAACCTGTACAGCAAGATCAAGGTGCAGTTGAAGAACAACCTCATCGCCATGCTGGATCAGGTGTTCCCGGGCGCGAACGAACTGCACGACAGTCCCGCCAAGCCGGACGGACACGAAAAATGGGTGGATTTCGTCACGACGTTCTGGCACTGCGAATGCATTGCCGGCATGAGCGAAGCCGCCTTCATTGAGCGCTACCGCAAGTGGTGCAAGCGTTTTGGCTACCATTTCAGAGAGGCAAAAGCCGCCGATCTATGGGTTTGCAGTTTAGGGCACGTCACCACGCTGCCCAAAAACACCAACACCAAAATGCTTGTCACCGAGGCCGCCAGGCAACTGACCAGTATCTCCCGCACAGTTGAAATCTACCGCGCCGAGATGCTGCGCCTGGCCCAAATGATGCCGGAATACGATGTTGTCATGGGCATTTACGGCGTGGGCCCCACTATCGGCCCGCAGCTGATGGGCGAGATCGGCGACGTACGCGACTTCACCAGCCGCAAGTCCCTGGTCGCTTTCGCAGGCGTTGATCCCGGCGACAATTCGTCCGGCAAGCATGTGTCCCAAAGCGACAAGACATCGAAAAGCGGCTCACCGCTGCTGCGAAAAGTCCTGTTTCAGGCGGTCAATACATACGTCAAGAAAAAGCCTGTGGGCGAGCCGGTCTACCAGTTCTACGCCAAAAAGCGGGCCGAGGGAAAGAAGTATTACGTGTGCACCACCGCCTGCGCGAACAAGTTCCTTCGCATTTACTACGCCCGCGTCAAGGAACATCTCGACAAAACGCTTCCTGAAGAAGATCGCTTTCCTTGTCAAGGGTAGGGTGGAGATTTTTTCGCGGTCAGGACATAGGCGAAAAAATACGACCCGACCTTGACAACGCTCCTCAAAGCATAATGGGATGTGGGGCGATGCCGCTCTGCGGCATTGGCACATGATTGCATCTCACTTGAATTGCGGTGCCGGCTTGCAAAAAACACTGTGGCTGACGTCGAGCTTTGCTATGACCTCCTTTTTGTCCTGCTGGTTCTCGACAACTCTTCACGATTATTTCGCGTTTAGGGCTTGACTTTTATTTGCAGGACTTTCAAGATAAAATGGAGTCTTTATCCGCAGGCTTGGCCTTTGTGGGCCGCACCGATGGAACGGGTTTTATGGGGCTGCTGTCCGGCTGCATGGAATAACTGCCGCCGCGCCACTCGGGTGTATACGCCGTGGCCTTTTCGCGCACGAGCTTTTTCGCCTCCGGGTGCCGGGTGTAGTCGAACTTGTCCACCTTGAGCACCTTTTGCCCGCGCAGGATCACCAGGGCCTGCTGGATGGGCAGGCGCAGCACCTCGTCCGGGGTGAGCAAATTGCGCTTGCCCACGGAGGATGTTTCCCGGTATTCCGGCGTGTAGTTCGACACGCGCCAGGTCCCCAGGGTCTTGGCCCGGCTGCTGACCCCCACCGTGACCACGCCCGTGCGGTCGGAGATAAACTTGGCTGTAAGCTCGTCGGTGGCGCCTAAAAACAGCTGGCAGTCGCAGTTGCCCAGGATCTCCTGCCACTGGTTGAGGGGGTATCTGTTCTGCAATTGCGCCAGGTTTTGAAAGATAACTGAGATAGAAATATCTCTTGAACGGATCGTTGATATTTTCTTCGGAAAATCCGGCACGGTGCCGATGTTGGGCCATTCGTCGCCGATGATGTGCACCGGCACAGGCAGCCGCCCGCCCTCGCCGTGCTTGTCCGCGTAGCGCACCAGCTTGATGAACACGAACGAGAAAAACAGCGACGCCAGGAAGTCAAAAGTGGAATCCTGGTCACTTGTTATGATGAAATACGCGCATTTCTGCTTGCCGGGCAGGGTCAGGTCGATCTCATTGTGGGCGGTGATCTCGCAGATGAGCTTGTTTTGGAACACCTGGAGCCGGCTGCCCAGGCCGATGATGATGCCTCCGCGCACGTTCTCGGCCGCCTGCCGGAAGATGGCGAAGGGCGCCTTGGCCGGGTGGGATATGGGCAGCACGTCGAACAGGGCGTTGAGCTCGCGTTCGCTCTTGAGCGTGAGCAGCTTGTAGACCTCGCCCATGTTTTTCGATTCCGGCGGGTAGCCCTGCTCAACATACAAAACGAGCGCTTTCAGCAGATTGAGCTCTGAGTTGTCCCAAAAATGGTCGCCTTTAGTCGAGCCGGTGTTCTTAATGACCACGTCGCTGAACACCTGGGCCATGATTTCGCTGCCCTCAATTTCGCCCAGGCAATTCCAGCTGTCGGAGTGCTCGGGGTTGACCAGGTTGAACACACGCACGGTGTAACCCTGCCGGCGCAGATAGCCTGCCATGTCCTCGTACAGCTCCGACTTCGGGTCGGTTACGAAAAGGCTCTCGCCCCGGCGGGCGCACTGGAAGATCATGTTGCGGGCGTAGGCGCGGGACTTCATGGTGCCGCTGGCGCCGTAGACCGCCGCGTTGCGGTTCATTTTCGGCTGCGCGGGCACACAGACGGTCTTGCCGTTGAGGCTGCCCAGGATCGTCCCCCGGGCCGTCCGGGGGCTGCTGTGCAGCTCAAGGACCCCGGCGAATTCCGTTTCCGTCATGAACCCGGACGTGCCGTAGGTGCCCTTGGCGGAGTAGTCGAAGTTGCGCTCGCGATCCACGCCGCCCTTGTTGTCGCCCCGGCCCAGGCGCATGACCATCAGCACCAGCAGCGCGATGGCCACAAGAAAAACAAACAACCCATACAAGCCGTATGGGAAGTCGAATATTGCTTTCACGCATTCTATTGGGGCGGTCGATGGGAAGGGCGGGAAGGTGCCGTCGCCCGGGGCGTGGCCCTCCGCCTGCCAGCGCCCGTAGTTGGCGATGAACTGGCCTAGGTAGCCGCCGCCGTAGAGGGTGATCAAGAGGATGGGCGGGGTGAAGAGGAGGAGCTTCCAGAGTTTTTTGGGGTTCATAGGGTGTCTCCAAAATTTTCTGTTGATTTATTGCGCGGGATGGAGTATACTATGAATGTAGCGGGATTCGAGGTTATGCAAAAAAAGCTTGACAAATTCGGGTTTATCCGCTATAATAGGGTTAGCGATTGAAAGATCGTTCTGGACTGGTCGAAAGACCCGGGTCCACCCACGGCGGGGAGTTACCCCGCCTTTTTTTATGGAGAAGACGGTTATGCGGACAGCGAGCGTGTTTATTGATGAAAGCGGCTCATTCGGAAAATATGACCAGCGTTCCCCATTTTATCTGGTGACGTTGGTTTTCCACGATCAGACTAAAGACATTACACCAAATCTGGTGCAGTTGCAGGAATCTATGAGGCGGCGCGGCATACCAGATTACACTGTACACGCGGGGCCGCTGATCCGCAGGGAGTACGAATTTGTTTCGTTGAATATGCTTGAGCGCAAGCAAATTTTTAACGCGCTGTACAATTTCGCCCGTATGGCCGATATTACATACACAACACTGTCCGTGGATAAGAAGCAACTGGATTCTGCCAGCGAATTGGGAGATCGCCTTACGAAACAGCTGGAAGCATTTATAGCTTCCAATCAGGAGCATTTCCTTGAATATGATAAAGTCATTGTTTATTACGACCATGGACAAATGGAGCTCAATAGCATCTTGGTCGCTGTTTTTAGGTCAGTGTTGGGGAATGTGGAGTTTCGCACGGTTGCGCCTGCTGACTACAAGTTGTTCCAGGCTGCGGACATGATATGCTCATTGGAGTTGGCTGCCTTGAAGGCGGAGCGAAAAATGCTTTCGAAATCCGAATTGGCCTTCTTCTTATCCGAAAAAGATTTGTACAAGTCCTATCTGAGGGCCATCCGCAGAAAACGTATTTAACATGCCGGCGGGGATTTCCCCCGCCATTTTCATATCCCGAACCGCTGCCTGACCTTCTCCAAGCTCACCGCCTGAAACTCAGCCACCCCCGCCAGATATTCCTCCAGCACCGCCTGCTGAAAATCGAAGCAGACCACCAGGCCGAAGCCGCCGAACATCTGCAAAGAATCCCGGAACCGCCGCAGGCGCTCCATGTCGAATTCGTATGCCAGCAGCACGGGCACGCCGTCGCCGCGAAGGGCGTCGTGCTCCACGCGCAGGCCCGGCTGCGGCGGCTGTAAATCCGAAAGCAGCAATTGCCGCAAGGCCTCACGGATTTCACTTGCGCACAAAATCTTCACCTGTGTTTCGCCCCCGGGCGTGTTCGGCGCGAAGTAGAACCGCTCAAAGGCGCCATCCAAGCGAAAAAACTGCCGTTTATACCCGCCGGTGCTGTCCAGCAGCGTGAGCGCCGTGTCCATGCCGGCCCCCAGCATGAGGGCCCGTGCCTGCCCGCCGGGATAGAGTATGGTGCCAGCATCCTGGCAGAAACGTGTAGTCATCAGTACCTTGCAGCGCAGCTCGGTCTGGTACTCCCATTTCATCAAATTTGCGCCCGTGTTATACACCAGCAGCAACTCACTGTCCGTGAGCAGCAGGCCCGAGGCCCGCGAGCTGCGGATCTTCAGGTGCTCCTCGCCGACGTTCTTCATCTCGCGGGAGAAGTAGAACGCGGCTGCGGGCGGCTGCGATACGGCTGCGGGGGGCACGCCAAACAGGGCGGGCTTTTCGCCGGGGAAGAGGGCCGCGCCGGCGTGCAGCAGGGTGATGACCGCCTCGGCGTTTCGGTGCAGGCGCAGGCGGCGGGTGACTTCGGTGTGGAGCTTGTTTGTGTCGGCATTCCCCGTGAGGAAAAAACTAAAACGTGCGGGGTTGGTTGTCAGCAACAGCTCCTTTGCTTTGGCCGTGAGCCGATAGCCTTTTACCCCATCACGTGCGAACAGCTTGATTAGCTTCTTTGCTTTTAGGTCCGCAATGACTTTATAACGGTAATCCTCGCTCACAATCAGCCTGCGAAGGGCGGCTGCGGGGAGTTCGCCTGCGATGGCGGCAAGCGCCAAGACCGCGTCCGACTGCGAGGGCATGGGGCACCTCCTTCTACCGGGGTTTTGTACCATAGGGTAGCCATACTTCGGGTATTTTTTCACTTGCGATAGGGCTTCAATCCATTGTGTATCAAGCGTTTGATGCTTCTGAGAGCATAACGGATTTGGTCCTACGAAAAGTCTGTAAAATTGGACATAAAATTTGGACTGTTTTTGAGCTTCGCGATGAAGCCCGGCAGCTGTTCCTGCGGCATGATGTAGACCCGCGTACAGTCCGTTTCGCCCAGCTCCGTTGTGTTGAAAACATCGCACAGCGCGCCGCTGTCGTCGGTCATGAGGAAGGTTGAAATGGTGTTGAGGATGTGCCGCAGCTCCAGGTTGTCGTAGTCGCGGATGCGCCCCAGCGACAGATTTTCATCGTACACATGCACGAAGCAGACGGCGCATTCCCGGAATTTATCGATTGTGTTGGCCTCGCAATATTGCGCCAGGGCGTAGTGCAGCGGCTGGTTGATGAACTCGCTGCCGCGGGGTTTTCGCGACTTCGGCAGCAGGCGGGGGATCGTAATCGCGAGGGCATCGCCCTCCCGGGCAACCGTAACGCCCTGCGCATCGGCAACGCGCTCCATCAACGGAGCCCTCTGAATCTGGCCGTAATCGCCGATCAGGTGCCGGAGCTTGCAGGCCAGCTTTTCGGCCCGCACGGCGGTGTCCAGGCTCAGCTCCAGGAAATTCTCCGGGTAGTCCCTGTAATTCGAGGCCCCCAACGCGAAGGCGGCGCTCTGCAGGCGGCGGATATCGTCCTGGATGCCGTGCAGCCGCTTGAAAAAATAATGCTCGTTCATTTGCTAATTCCTTTGGTAATATTGAATATCCCCGGCCTCGTTCACGGTGCAAAAGCCGCTGATGCCGGGGAAGTCGATTTTTTCTATTTGTTCTGTGCTTTCTATTATACAGATACGTTTGCTGCTGGCTTGGTGAGCAGCCATGGCGTGGCAAATCAGCGTTTCCTGCCCGGGCGGGATGTATACGACTTCGTAAAGCTCCTCGCCCAGGAAGAAGTACAGTGTCACGGGAAAATCGCCGGCGGCGTGGTAGTCCACACGGCCGATGAAGTCCAGCAGCAGCCAGACGGCCTTTTCCGCGCCGGGGTCAGGCGAAACGTCCTCGCTTGCCGCGATGCGCCCTTCAGGACGATCACAGATTCGGCCTTGCCTGCGTAAATAGCTGATGACCGGCCCGGGGAACAGCCGCAGGGCCTGCTCTAACCGCAGGGTTTTGTACTCGGCCAGCGTGCGCAGCAGATCCCCGGCCTTTTTGGTGTCCCTGGTTTTCATGGGGGCCTCCCTTATACGTTTTGAATGCGCGCTAATACGTTTTACGAAAACGGCGTTTTTTTGCTAATGCGTATTAGCGCGCATTAATTGCGTATAGCGCGTTTGCGGGCCATCAGCTCCATCAGTTCCCGCCTGTCAGACGTGATCAGGGAACCCTCCAGGGGGCTTGATTTGAACTCCACGGTGATGTTGTTGTTGTTCGTGGAGATCAGCCCGTTGCCGCGCTCGAAGTGGGTGATCGCCATGACCTCGGCCTCGGAAAGGTGCAGCACCTGCTGCACGCGCCGGGCCTCCTCGTCCTCCAGGTTGAGGATGATCTTCGTCTTGGCGTTGTTGATGATGCCCTTGCCGTACTTGCCGTCGTCCAGTGCGAAAAAGTCGTTGAGGTCCTGGGTGGCGCAGATGGCGCTGCCGCCGTAGCCGCGGATGATCTTGAAGATTTCCAGCACGAACTCGGCCGCCAGGCGGTTGCTTCCCGCGCCGATGAGCTGCCAGGTCTCGTCGATGAAGATGGCCTTTTCCTCCGTGCGGTTCTTTTTGGCCTTGTCCCAGACGAAATCCAGCGCCACGAACATGCCCACCGTGAGCAGGTCGCCGGTCAGCTCCGAGATATCCAGAACGACGTACTTGTTTTCCAGGTCCACGTTGGTCTGCTGGTTGAAGGAGCTGGCGGAGCCGTGCACCAGGCGGTTGAGGATGTTTGCCATGCGCCGGGTTTCGTCTTTTTGCAGGAGGATGGCGTGCAGGTCGCCCAGAATGGGCATTTCCCTGTATCGCTCCGGGTGTTCGGGATCTGGGAGGCTGTCGTTGTTATGGGTGATACCCTTTTCGGCGTAAGTTCTAATGAGCGCTTCATCCAGCAGCTGCTTTTCCTCGTGGTTCATGTCGGGGATCAGCAGCGAAAAAAAGATGTGCAGGCGCTGTATCTTCGCGGCCAGCTCCGAGCGGTCCATGGTGCTGCCGTCCAGCAGCTCGCTGACGGAGTTATCAATTTGACGAATCTCCATCACGTTGATGCAGTTGCGCGAAGCGGGGGATACCTGCACGAAGGACCCGCCGATGTTTTGGCAGGCCCGGTAGAACTCATGCCCCTTCAGCGGGGCGATGATAAAAACTTGTATATTTTTTCGGCGCATCCGCAGGGCCATGAGCTGCATGGTGTAGGTTTTTCCCGCGCCCGATGTGCCCATAATAGCCATGTTGGCGTTCTTGTAGACCCGGGAATTGAAGATGTCCACGATGATCAGGCTGTTGTTGTGCTTGTTGACGCCCAGCAAAATGCCGTTGTCGTCGCACATCTCGAAGCTGGTGAAGGGGTAGCAGCTGGCCGCGCCCAGGGTGAGCACGTTGCGCTTGCCGCGCTCGAACAGCTTCTTCTCCAGTGCGATCAGCGGCAGGGCGGAGTTGAACGCCTGCTCCTGCCGGAAGGTACATACGGCCACGTCCAGGTCCTGCGAAATCATCAGCTTTTTCATCTCAGATGTGCGCCATTCAAGCTCATCAGCCGATTCCGCCGTGATGGTGATGAGGATGTTCATGTAGTAGAAATCCTCGTTGTCGGCCAGGCCCTCCTTGAGGAAGTAGCCGGAGCGGATGGCGCCCTCGATGTCGTCGAAATCCGTGTTGGTGTCGCTGGCGTCCTTGATTTTCGAGCGGTTGATGCGCAGCTGTTGGCCCAGGCGCTGCATGACGCGGTCCTTGGGCTGCTTTTGGAGGAATACGTCCACATCGATGCCGTCGCCCGCGTTGACCAGCAGCGACAGCCAGCCCGCGCTGACCCTGTGCTTGAACCCGCCGGAGGGAATCAGCAGGTAGGAATGGTACACGCCGTCCATATAGATGTAACGCCCGTGCTTGAAATTCAGCTGATCAGGCGCGAAGAATTCCGCCGCCGGGATAAGATCAAGTTCGGCCTCCCGGCCCTGTTCCACGTAGCGTGCCATGACCTCGGCTGCGCGCTCGGCCAGAGGCTTATCCGCGCTGCTCCTGCGGTTGAGGATGTTGTACAGCACATCGGCGGTGAATTCGTCCTCGTTGTCGCTGCTGAGAATTTCATTGCCGCATTGCAGGAGGAATGTCCTGGCGGTATTCACGGCGCCCTGCAATGCCGATATGGCCTCGATGGGGTTGTTGTCCCTGCGGCCGACGGGCTCGTATTCAAATATGATAAAGAAACGGCGTGTCACGGCCTCCTTGGAGCCGATCCGGCGCAGCAGCTGCTCGTAGTCCTCCTGGAGGGCCCGGCAGCGCTCGTCCGGCTCCCGGGCAATATCCTCGCGCACGTGCTGGATGTGCCGACCGATATCCGCCCGCTTGGTGAGCACCTTGAACTGCATCTTCACCGGGCTGATTTTCAAAAAGCTGATAAACGAGTAGATAATATTGCGCTGCTCGCGGGCGCTGCGGAGCAAAAAATTAATCGGGACCACCTCAATGATCTTGACATACCGGTGGTCCCGCGTGTAGACGACGCCGTTTTCAATTTTTTCGATGTTGAGATAATCCGCGGTGGTGGCCTTGCGCTTTTTACCCGGGCGGACAGGCTGCGGGGGTTTCTGCTTTCGCTTGGCCTCCCGCAGCTGCTGCTTCAGGGCGTCCACCTCGCTTTTGGGCTGGCGCGCTTTCTTGGCCGGACGCGCCGTGATGGGCACGCTGCCCTTGATCACCCGCCTGTTCTTTACGAACCGGAAGAAATTCATGATGAACGAACTGAGGCTTTCGCCGCTGACGCCGATGAGGGCAATGAGGCCCAGAGGCAGGGCCGTCAGGCACAGCAGGATGATCTTCGTGGTCAGGGACACCTGCAACCGCAAAAAGGGCAGCCCCGCGGCGGCGGCAAGTACGCCGGCCTCGATGGCGTTGCGCAGCTTGAACATGCCGCCGAAGATGGTGCCGGTTTCGATGAAATTCGGGGGAATGACGTAGGTGTCCGGCGCCTCGTGTTTGTCGGCCATGGGCGGGCTCCTGTTCTTTTTTATGTTTGATGGCAAGAAAACCTTGCCTTTGTTGTCTGGTTCAGTTATAATTATTGATATACTGTTTCCCGGAGGATGTCATGAACGATGAATTAAGCAATCCCATCCAGATGGATGAAACCTACGGTACAATCCGGCGCAGCTTGATCACTGCGCAGAACCGGGTATATGCTGCTATCAACGCCGCTATGGTGGAGGCATATTGGGAAATTGGAGAGCAATTACACCGGGCCTGCGGCGGCAATGACCGTGCGGGCTATGGGAAACAGCTGCTCCGATTTATATCTGAACGGCTCACGGCAGAGTTTGGCCGTGGCTTCGATGAGCGGAATTTGCGCAATATGCGCCAATTTTATGTGACGTTTCCAATTCGGAACGCACTGCGTACCGAATTGAGTTGGACGCATTACCGGGCGCTGATGAAGGTAAGTGATGAAAAACACCGCACATTTTATCTGGAGGAATGCGCCAAATCCGGTTGGAGCACGCGCCAGTTAGAGCGCCAGATCAATTCCTTCTTCTATGACCGTCTGCTGGCCAGCCGGGATAAAGAATCCGTAGCTGCCGAGGTACAGGCACTTGAGCCAAAGCCCGAATACGAAAAAATCATCCATGACCCCTATGTGCTGGAATTTCTCGATCTGAAAGAAAATCCGCACTATTACGAGCAGGAGCTGGAGCAGGCGGTGATCGACCACCTACAGTTCTTCCTGTTGGAGCTGGGACGCGGTTTTTCCTTCGTGGCGCGGCAGAAGCGCTTCACTTTTGATGGACGTCATTTTTGGATCGACCTCGTTTTTTACAACTATATCCTGAAATGCTTTGTACTCATTGACTTGAAGATCGGAGATTTGAAGCACCAGGACTTGGGTCAAATGCAGATGTACGTCAATTATTACACCCGTGAGATGATGAACGAGGGCGACAATCCGCCCATCGGCATTGTTCTTTGTGCCGACAAGAGCGACGCCGTTGTGAAATTCACCCTGCCGGAAGACAACACGCAGATTTTTGCCTCAAAATATTTTACCTATCTGCCGACAGAAGAAGAACTCAAGCGAGAACTGCGTTTGGATGATTTCCGCAAGCTGGACTCGGAATAAACACTGAAAGGCATGGGCTTAACCCAATACGGCTAAGCCCGTGCTGCCTTTCTCCGTTTAGATGGTTTACACCGCGCTGAGAATTTGGATGAGGTGGCGGACAACGATGTCCAGGAAGCTCGGGAATTCCTTGAGCAGCGCGTAGACGCATTCCAGGGTAAACATGGGAGACTCCTTTCTCAAAATTTTGCATGGCTGAACTACATCGCGTTGATGATGCTGAGCGCATGAGTCGCGAGCTCAATGCACAGGCGGACAAACATGTCCAGGTAGTTGGGCAGCTCTTTGACGAAGCCCAATACGCATTCCAAATCCATGGGGGCGCCTCCTTTCCTTATTGTATATACCCTCGGGGCTCGACCGGCTTGCCGTCAAGGATGACCTCGAAGTGCAGGTGCGGCCCGGTAGACCTGCCCGTGTTGCCGGATTCCGCGATCGGGTCGCCCTTGTATACCTCCTGGCCCTCCTCCACGAGAATCTTGCTCAGGTGGGCGTAAAGCGTCACGAGCTTGCCGCCGTGGTTGATGGCCAGGTGCCAGCCGTAGCCCGTGGTCATTTTCTTGACGAACAGCACCGTGCCGTCCGCTGCGGCAACCACCTCCGTGCCCTCGGGCAGGCCGATGTCGATGCCGCTGTGATAGCTGGACTTGTTGGTGAATGGGTCGGAACGAGTGCCGAATTCGGATGTGACAAGCGGCTTCCAGCCCGCGACCGGCGCGGCGAACTCGCCGCCGGCATAGACACTATTGTCATCCTTGAGCCGGTCCGCGATGCTGCCATGTGTGCCGTTGCTGGGCACGGTTTCATCGTAGAAATCGTTCAGGAAGATCGCCAGGTTTTGCGCCAGCTCGTTGGCATAGGCCGTTTTCTCTTCGTCCAGACGAAAGACTTCATTGGCGAAGTAGTCCGCACCAACGAACTTCACCGTGAACGTGGCGACCGTGACGGTCTGTGTTTCCTCCACCTCTTCCTTGACCCAGGTTTCTGTCAGCACCGCGACTTTTCCCATGCGGTACTGTCCCCGGTCGTCAAGCACGAGGCTGTCGATGTACTCTGTGACGGTCTTTTTCACGTCCTTGAGCACCTTGACCTGAAAGGGTTTTTCCTGTTGGGTCATCTCAAAAACGAATAGCTCTTCTTTGTGTTTTTCGATGATATCAATCAAATCATCGGCGGAGATATCCTCGTAATTGTCCTTGTAGGCGCAGTATTGGGAGATCAGCAGGCTGATGTCAAACAGGGCATTCGCATCGAAATCGTCAACGGTTTCGTGCTCCTGGCCCTCAGCCAGCTTCTGAATTTCCGCTTCAATCCTGGCGAGCACCGCCATGTGAGCGGAGTCGATGGCCTCGCCAACACGGCGGCTCACGTCCTCGATATTCGCGTAGATGGCGGCGTTGTCGTTCAGGATGGGCAGGCCCTCGGCGCTGGCGGCCAGACCGCCGAAGATCAGCGAGGGCAGCATCATGATGTACAGCACCGGCAGGGCCAGCAGGAACGACGCGGCCGCAACGATCTTGGCCGCAAGCTGTCGGTTTTCCCAGACAGCCATGGCCGCCGCGCCATAGGGCCCGGCAGTGGCGGCGCCTTTTGCCGCCGCGGAGACTGCCTTGCCGACTTTCACAGTTGTGTTTGCGGCGCCGGCAGCGTTTTGCAATGCGCTGGATTGATCGGCCATGGCTACACCCGATCCTTCCGCTTGGGCACCGGCGGCAGCTTTTGCACGATGCTTTCCTCATACGCGACCTTTCCGGGCACACCGGGCTTCTCATAGGGGATTTTCTCGACGCTGTCCACGGCGTACTGCCGGTACCATTTCGCGCCGTCCACCGACTGCACGACGTCATAGTGCCCCTGCTCGGGGGCCATGTACTGCTCGGCCTGGTACATGCCGAACTGGACGCCCTCGGGATTAATGGTTGACGTCTCCGTGCCCATGATGAGCCCGCCGCCGATCTCCGCGTTGCTGTAGGTCGGCGCGTCTGGCTTGCCCGCGAGGCCCATGTACGACACCACAGCCTGGTTGGCGGTGTCGCCGGTGATGCTGCCAATCTGCCGGATATCGCCCTGGGCGACGCTGCTGATGATGCTGTTGGCGAAGTCGCCGCCCTTGGTCATGGAGGTTTTGAACGCGTTGCCGGTGATCATGTTGCCGCCCTGGTTCGTGGCGCTGTGCATGGCGCTGTTCGTGAATTGCCGGCTGACCGCGCCGGCCAGGCCGCCCTGTAAAAAGCGTGTACCCCCGCCCGCGCTGCCGCCCGCGGGCCCTGATTGGCCGCCGGCGCTGCTTGCGCCCGTGCCGCCGGACTTGCCGAATCCGCCGCCGCCCGCCACCTGCCAGCCCATCTGGATACCCCGGGCGGCCACCATGGCCTCGGCCATCAGATTGCCGCCGGTGTGCCCCACATTGACGCCCAGGCTGCCCATGAAGCTGTCGATTTTCTGGCTGACCTTCAGGAATGCGATGGCGCACAAAAACCAGATGAACAGGTTGCCGGATACGGCCTCTTTGCTTGAGGCGGCGACCTGGGCCTGCACCTCGGCCTCCGTGACGGCGAATGCGGAGATCGAGAAGGCTGCAAGCAGAAAGAGCAGCAATATCAAGGCGTTCTGTAATTTTTTCATTGGCGCTCCCTTCTACATAAACAATGGATTCGAGATGAAATTGCCCACCATGCTGGTGAACAGCCGCAGGCACCAGGCGTTCATGACGAGCAGGAATATCTGCCCGCCCAGCATCCGGCACCAGGACTTGAAGACGTTGCCCGTGGACTGCGAGGCCCCCGTGGCGAAGGCCACCGGCGCGGTGTAGGCCAGTACGCCCAGCAGGATGTAGCGCTCGGCCGCCTCCAGCAGGAGCTTGACGTAGTTCCAGGCAAGCACCAGCACCAGGATCAGCCCGATGATGGCCACGGCCCCGTTGGCGACTACGCCCAGGATCACGGTGATCACCGCGCTGAAGCTGGCGAAGCTGATGGGCGGCAGTTCGGCGGTGAGGATCCAGCTGTAGGGTGTGCCGCCGATTTTGAGAATCATGTCAACGATGTCGTTAGAAAACCAGATAATCAGGATGAACAGCAGCGAGCGCAGCGTGAGCTTCACAGGGTCCTCGGCCTCCACACCCATATGAAGCCCGAAATTGCGAAACAGCTGCCACACCAGATTGAGCAAAATCAGGCCGATGGCCAGGGCCACGAACACGTTGTAGAGGGTTTCGGCCGCGGGGAAGTAGCGCAGGAACGAGGTCATGTCGCTGCCGAGCGCGCCCAGCACCGAGGTCGTGAGAAGGTCCAGGCCGTGCATCACCTGCTCGGCCAGCCATTTGACGATGCCGTCTAATATGCCCATGCTTGTCCCCCCTTACGCGTTCCACTTGCCGTCGGCAAAAAACGGCGTGACATAACTCATAATGAACCCCAGCCCATTTAAAATCGCCCAGGTGATGATGATGCGCTTGAGCCAGGACCTGCTTTCGTCGACGGTTTTGCCGTTCTTGCTGAAGTTCATCAGCAGCAGCGCGACAGCCGCGGTCACAACGGCGGCGATGGTGGAGATCAAGAGGATTTGGTTGTACACGTCCTTCATAATCTCGCTGGCCTTCTCCCAAACGGAGGGCGCGGCCAATGCGGGCAGCGCGCCGGCTGCCAGCAGGATGGGGATCAGGAATGCGGTGTACAGGTGCCTGACTCGGGGTCCCTGCAAAGCCGTCAGGCTTTGTGGGGTGAGAACTGGGATTTTGAGCTTGTGTTTCATGCGGGGAACCTCCATGTTCTTGAAATTTGGACGACAAAAGACGCCCCGGGGGACGGGGCGCCGGCTGTCGTATTTTATTGCGCTCGGCGGGGTACAATTTCGAGCATGGATAGTATAGCACATCGGAAATCACGGGTCAATAGCACAGCGCTCCCAATTTCATGTCAAAACTGTCCCAATTTTGTGTCGAATGCAATTTCATACAAAATAGAACTCCGCTCTTGACAACAATTCCTTTATTGGTTATAATAAGTGTGAGGTGAACACACTTTATGGAACGTAAGATCGAATCTTCTCTGCTGGCCTGGAAGAACAAGCAAGATCGAATGCCTTTGATCGTGCAAGGCGCGCGGCAGGTGGGCAAGACACACTCCCTGCTCTCCTTCGGGAAACGGCATTATACCAACGTGGCGTACTTCAGCATGGAGGAGTCGCAGGAGATCCCCGCCATCTTTGCGCGCGACCTGAACCCGGAGCGCATCGTGCGGGAGCTGGCGGCGTTCAGCGGCACGAGCATCCTGCCCGGGGATACGCTGATCATCTTCGACGAAATCCAGGCCTGCGAACCGGCACTGACCTCGCTGAAATATTTCTGCGAGCAGGCGCCGCAATATCATGTCATCGCTGCGGGCAGCCTGCTCGGGGTTGCGATGAAGCGCACAAAGTTTTCGTTCCCGGTGGGGAAAGTGGACATGCTCCATCTGTACCCCATGGACTTCGAGGAGTTCCTGTGGGCCATGGGGCAACGGGAGCTGTGCGCGCTGATCCGCGAGGCCTATGAGGGCTTCACGCCTCTGGCGCTTCATGAAACAGCTCTGGATTGGTACAAGACCTACTTGGTGGCGGGCGGCCTGCCCCGCGTGGTGCGGGAGTACGCCGACACGCGGGACTTCGATTTCGTGGGTGCCCTACAAAAGACGCTCAACGATTCCTACATTGCCGACATGGCGAAATACGCCACGCCGCAGGAGACTACCCGTATCATGGCGGCCTGGGCTTCAATCCCGGCGCAGCTTGCGAAAGAAAATCAAAAATTCCAGTATCGCGTGATCAAATCCGGCGCACGGGCTACTGAGTATGAGGTCGCCCTGGAATGGCTGCGGGCGGCTGGGATGATCCACAAGTGCGTACACGTGACCGAGGGTAAACTGCCCCTGTCCGTCTATGCGCAGAATGAGGCATTCAAAGTCTACATGGTGGACACGGGCCTGTTGTGCTCGAAGTTCGGCATCGCGCCAGGCGTGGTTATGCATACCCCACACAGCTTCGATGGCTTCAAGGGCGCTCTGGCCGAGAATTATATCTGCCAGGCCCTTGCCGCCAACGGCATCACACCGTATTACTGGACCTCCCAGGGCAAGGCCGAGGTGGACTTCGTGTTCCAGGACCGCCAGGGCAATATCATCCCCCTGGAGGCGAAATCGGCCGACAATGTGCGCTCCAAGAGCTTGCGCAGCTACCGGGAGATTTACGAGCCCGAATACTCTATACGGGTGTCGGCGAAGAACTTTGGCTTTGAGAACGGAATCAAGAGTGTGCCGCTTTATGCGGTTTTCTGCGTAACTGTTTAGGACTGTCCCTCCGGGAAAAACTGCTCCAGCAGCGCCGCCGTATCCCTCGCGGTATACCCCCACAGCACAGCGCCCAACGCCTCGATCGCATCGCGCCGCTTGCGGTAATACGTGCTGCTGCTGATGTCCCGGATATGCGGCTGCAAGGAAGTGATGATCTCGTCTACGTCCTTCAGCTCCTGCGGCGAAAGGTACGTATAATACAGCACCCAGTAATACGCCTCCCCGTTCTTGTGCTTGGCCCGCAGCAGCTCCACCGCCGATTCCAGCATTTTGAGCATCTTGTTGCTGCGCTCGATGCATCTTATGTGCCGCTCAATCTTCGTGCCCGCAAGCTCCAGTCCGGCGCACTGCACGGAGTCGAGGAATTCGTCCACGCTGGTGCCGAACTCGATCTCGAAGCTCTTTTTCACGTGCTGCACGGAGAGCTCCAGGCTCCACACCACGTCACGGTATTTTTGCAGCAGCTTCCAGGTGTCGTGGAACAGCGGGTCTTTTTCAGGCGCGTTCGGCGTCTTTTTGCTCATACCGGCCCGCCCCCCTCCTGCCGCGCCGCCCGCAGCTCGAAGCAATAGCGCTGTTTGCCGCCTTGGCCGCAATAAATCTCCAGGTTGGCGGTTGGTTCCCCCAGGCAGTCGGGAAAAAGAAATAAGTTATATAGGGCGTGGGAGCACTCACAGCACGGAATCCCAAACACGGCAAGGGTTTGCGCCGCTTTTCGGACGATTTGCAGCGTATGCGATTTTGGCACGCTGGGGATCAAATCTGAGACGCGAATCTGCGATTCTGAGACGCGGGCGGCGGGGTCGTCGCACACTTTGACGTTGACGTGCAGGGTCATGGCAACCTCCTCCTTGTCGATCATGACGTCGGAAATTTCAAACATCGTCGAGAGATAATGATTGAGATAGATCACGGTGCCGCGGCGGCCCGTGCAGGGAACCAGCGTAAGATAGTCCTGCTCGGCAAGCTGGTTCAGCACCCGGCCCGCCGTCGATTTCGATACGCCCCAGCGCTGTGCCAGCTCGTTATAGCTGGCGAAGGGGTCGCCGGTGCAGTTGCGGTAGTAGACCACCGGGCCGAGCTCCGAGCCGCGCACCCGGTCCTCGTTGTAGACCGTCTGCATCCAGAGGTCCAGCACGATATCCAGCTCCGAGCAGCGCCCTAGCTTGACGAGTTCATTCGCTTTCGCGACCGGGAGGAAGAAAAAGCCGCTCTCCTTCCGGCAGGGCCCGTCGCAGCCGGGGACTGTGTTGAACAGTTCCCAGTCCGTGATATGAAACTTCACCAGCTGCCCGCGGGCGTGTCGCGAGAACGTGATGTACTGCTGCCGTTGCAGGTATTCCAGCTCGGCCAGGGCCTGCCACTGATAACGCATACGGAACCACTGCGTGACCTCCGACAGGCGGCAGATCCATTCGCCGGGCATCAGCGCGTAGCTCGTGCCCTCGATCCGGCGGTTGGACGGTCGGAAGTTGGCGTAGCTGCACAGGGTTGTAAAATAAAAAAGACCGGAACCTCCTTTTGAATGAAGGTTCCGGTCAGCCATCAGGCTTCGGATGAAGTCTCGGTAGATGCGGCAGCGGGGGTAATCGACGAGCTGCTTTAGCTCCAGGTGGTAGGTTGGCATGGGGTTCTCCTTTCAACAATGAAATAAGCCCCTGCGCAGGCGTAATGCAAGCGCAGGGGCAAGTCGGTATTTGGTTCAGGTGATATTGGAAATGGTAAGAGCGTCCGTATCAAACGTGATAATATGGATGTAGGTGTTATATGTGATCAATACATCGCTATGTCCGAGCAATTTAGAAATGTATTTCACATCCGTACCTTTCGCGAACAGCAGCGAAGCGAAAGTATGGCGCAGCGCATGGATGCCGCTGGGCTGGATACCCGCTTTTTCGTAGATACCACAGATCGTACGCGAAAAATTGCGCGGTGGGTTGACCCGGCCGCTTGACGAGGCAAGCACATTCTTGAACTGCCCGTTGATTTTGTGTAGCTCCTGGAGCGCTTCCAGGGCACAGTCGTTGAGCGGAATTATCCTGTTGCCTGATTTGGTTTTTGTAGTATCATCCACATACTTGTAACTGCTGGGATTGCTCTTGTCGCGGTTTTTCACATAGGATTTGCTCGCTCTGATTCGCAGCGTTTTCCTGGAAAAATCCACGCAATCCCAAGTCAGGGCAAGGGCCTCGCCGACACGGATGCCCGTATTCAGGATCAGAATGAAGGCGTAACCCAGGCGGTACACGGATTTCCCATTGGAATAGACTCGTTTCGCCTCATTGGTGAAGCGCATGACCTCCTCTGCCGTAAGTGTTACGATCTCTTTCGACTCAAGCGTATCCTTGCGGGGCAGCCGGACCGATAAACACGGGTTTTTAGCGACATCATCGTCTGCCAGCGCCTTCTTGAGACAAGCGTTATAAGCGTCGTAGACTTTCTTGATGGTGGAATATGAATAACCATCCTCAAGCATCTTGTTAATGTGTCGCTGGATGTCGGCAGAGCTAACCGCGTGAAGCTGGATACATCCGCTGTTCGGGATAATGTGCTGCTTTACGGTGATTTCCAGGCGGTCATAAGACGAAGGCTTCAGCTCGCAGCGCTTGTATTGCTCCAGCCATTCCGTGATATAGCGCTCCAAGCTCATTTTGCCGCGGGGAATCTCCTTTGGGCCGTTCAGCAGTTTTCGCAGCTGCTTTGTTACCTCCGGCTTGGTTTTGCCGTAAAGGCTGCGGCGAATTGGCTTTCCATCGGGATGTGTGCCGATTTGCACCCGGGCTTCCCATCGGCCGTCGCTTCGCTGGCGTACATTGCCGAACCCATTTTCGTTTCTGTTCAAAAATAATCACTCCGTTTCCATTTGTCCTGGTAATCATTAAAGAGACGGAACGGGGATAAAAAAATGCACTCTCGCCAAAAAAATGTGTTTGTCCGTCTTTGACCCCAATTAACGCTTGCCGAAGGCATCGAAAGGCGTACTGTGCAAGGCTTTTTTCGTCTCTGTTTTGACCCCAGTTTGACCCCAATTTTCAAGTGAAACGGCGTGACTAGAAGGGATTATGTGAGATTATTCGGCGCGTCCTCCTTTCAACCCGCGCGCTTTCCCAGGCATAGAAAAAGCCCGGAAACCCTTTGATATGTGGGTTTCCGGGACTCTTTCGGCCTATTGAATTTTGGCAGGGGCAGAAGGACTTGAACCCTCGGCACGCGGTTTTGGAGACCGCTGCTCTACCAACTGAGCTATACCCCTATGGCAAAATCATTATAATCCAAAAAGAAGCGTTTGTCAAGCGAAATTTGATTTTAGATTTGGCCACTTATGCTTGGTTGGAATGCGGCAGCGCAATTTGGCTTCGCCGAACGCGTTGTAAGCATCCGCAAAAACCTCGGCGACAGCCTGCAACGTCTCAAGTTTTCGGCAAAAACATGGCTGCGATGAGCCAAAATCGGTATGTAATGCTGTAAATCAGCGTTGACGCTTGACAAGGCCCCCCCAATGGAGTATAATATGGAAAGCCTGAACCGCGAAGTGCTTGAAGATTAAATTCAATATGGAAGCGTATCGAAGTGGTCATAACGAGCTTGACTCGAAATCAAGTAGTCCGCAAGGGCTCGTGGGTTCGAATCCCACCGCTTCCGCCATTTTGCAACGTTGATATGGATGCATCACCAACGCAGCCGAAAGCCTTTGATATCAAAGGCTTTCGCAATTTTCAGGGGCCAGGCAAGGCCGTTGTGCAATGCGCATTTCGGCTCTGCCTGGCCCCTTTTTTGTATTTCATGGCTTGCGCTAGAGGGAAAATTCTTTTATGAGGGGTTCGTTCTTTTATGATAAGCGGGCTTTACAGCTCAAACAGCGCAAGGATATCCTGCACCAGCCGTACCGTTCGCGCGGTTATATTTTCGACCTTCCAAGTCTCTGCGCTAACAACATCCGCGTTCAAGTTCAGTCCGTTGCGATAGCCGTTGGGCCTTCCTTCGCTGTCTTTGCGCTCGCGCTTATCTTCAAAGGCGCGGTTGCCGAGAGTGCTGTTGTATCCTGTAATCGTGAGATTGCCGAGAGTATGCACATACTGTGCCTGATATTCCCTGGCTTTTGCGGCATTGCCGTCAGCGATCATATCAATCCAGCACTGCGGAATGTTCTCTCCCTGCGGGAATATATGCTCCACTGTCCAGGTATGCAGATGGTTAGCCGTCGTGTGCCACAAGTCAACTTTGTTTTCCACGGTCATCCCTTTTGCCGCCAGCATACAAAGCATGAACCGCGTGGCGTCATAATTGTCCGTGTAGACCGGCCCCCGCAGTTTTTCCTCAAACGCGGCATCAGAAGCAGAGCAGGACAATATCCTGTCTCGAACAGCCTGATATACCTCGCTCGCAGTCAGACCTTTGGTTTCGATTTCTTCAATTAAGCTCATAAATATCCGCGTCAAATCCCGTGTTGGAGGCGTATCTGTCAAGTTGCGCCTAACGAAAAAGTTTACGAGTAGTTTGACTGTTTTGACCAAATCAGCTTCCGAAAGGGCGAGGTCCTCTCGCTCTTTTTCAAAGAACAGCAACAGCAAATAGGCGGGAGCGCCCTGCACACGCGAAAGGTTCTGGTAGTTTTCTTTTAGGTCTGCGTTCAGGCCGTCAGAGCTTTGCAAAATAATTTTGGAGTAAAGCGCGGCATTGGCAATCAGCGTATCCAAAAACAGCTTTGGATCGCGCTTAATCACCTTCTCATAAATACTGAGCAGGGTTGAGCGCGTAGCCAATGTGCCGAGGGGATATCGGCGCGAATCATCGCCGCGTGAAAACGGGGCGTTCACAGAGCGCCGGAACGCATTGTAGTTGTGCCGGAAAAACCGCTCCTGAACTGCATAATCGTCGCCGATGTACTCAAGCACTTGCTGCCATTGCGAGAAGTAGTAATCAAGGCTTTCGTTGCCGTGCAAATCAAGCTGTGCCAGAAGTAGATTCTTGATTAGGTCGACTGCGGTTAACGGTGTGCCCCGATTGTTCAATGATTCGAACAGCGTGTACGCATCGGCATGGTTGGAAACCTCAATCATTACGATTGTAGCGGCCCCGACCTTATCCAAAAGATTGGTCAGGATAGCCACTGCCGCTTCAGGCGAATCGTTGGTCTGTGCTTCCATAATTTCTGCTGCAATTCGCTTTTTGAAATACTCGAAGGCCCTTTTTATTCTGCGGTTGCCAGCAAACGGCGGCATACGATGCGGTGATATGATTTTTTGTTCCGCAAGGACACCCTTATAGTCATCCAAGTTGTGATTTTGTGTCTGCGGGACGACACGCAGCGCGGATTCGGTGCCTTTCAATACCAGCTTTCGCTTCAGTTGCAGCAGATCGGCCTGTTGATCTTCATTCATGGTCCCGCGATACTTAGACAATTCCGTGTACAGCGCGGCAAGAAGCAGGCTCAACGTAGTCAGGCGCTGCTGGCCATCCACGACCTCCCTTTTCGGTGCGTCAATCGCCTCTATGCTTGTGTCAATACAAATGATTGTGCCAAGGAAATACCCTGGGCTGTTTTCAACCAGATCATCGAAAAGATTTTCCAGTTGGCCTGTTCCCCATGTATACTCCCGCTGGTACTTGGGGATTTCAAAGACGATTTTCCCCTCCGGGTTAAAAAGGCTGGATACAGGATATTGATTGACACGATGAATACTCATGCAAATGCTCCTTCATCAGTAATTAGTTTAATGACTGTTAGCACCCGATCAATGTATGACCAACTCCAGCACCGACCTGTGCCGTTTGCCTAGCCCCGCAGTCTGATGCCAGTTTCGGAAGCCATCGTCCATGGAACGGCCAGCCCGCAGCGCGCATATATGTATATCCTTCGGGACATGGCTGGGTTGCCGTTTGGTGCGCGCAATGAGTTTTTGGCCCTCGTTGGCGTGGAGCCGCTGGGGACGAAAACGAAAGAGAGCCGAAAGGCTATCGCAGTATAGCTGCCGCAAAATTAACACTGAGCCATGCGCCTTTGGGTGTGTGGCTCTTGTCTTTTGAAAATAAAGTCCGACTTTGAAAGTCGCAGCAATCCCTTATGTGTCAAGGGTTCGACTACATTATAGATTTTTTCGCTATTTTGCAAATTGGCTCAAACCCTTATATATCAACGGCTGGGAGCGATATTGCGTTCCGACTTTCAAAGTCTGATTTTCCCCTCACATGGGCAGTAGAATCGTAATGAGAGCTGGCCAGCCTCCAACGAATCAAAGGAGGAATGCATATTGGCTGAACTAAAAATGCCCATCGGGCGGCCCCCTACGACCACCAACTCCGTGCCTTCGAGTTTTCCTACCGCCTGTTTACCGAGGACGCTTCGCCGGGGGCCGCGCTTCTGATGGAGATGGGCACGGGCAAGACGCTGACAACCATCGGCATCGCCGGGGCCTTGTGGCTCTCGGGCCGCATCAAGCGGGTGCTGATCGTCGCGCCGCTGTCCATCCTCGGCGTGTGGGAGGAGGAGTTCGCGAAGTGGGCTGACTTCCCCTACACCCTGCAGCTGCTCAACGGCAGCGACAAGCAAAAAAAGCAGCAGCAATTGACCGGCATCACAGGCCCCGGCCTGCACGTTGCCGTCGTCAATTACGAAAGCGCGTGGCGCTTGGGCGATGTCCTGCTGGACTGGAAGCCCGACCTGGTGATCGCGGACGAGGCCCACAAAATCAAAAGCCACACGACAAACGCCAGCAAGTTCATGCACAAGTTCGGCAACGAAAAGTGCTTCAAGCTGCTGCTCACCGGCACGATCATCACCAACAAAGCCATTGATGTCTATTCGCAGTACCGCTATCTCAACCCGGCCATCTACGGGACCTCGTTCTATCGGTTCCGCAGCCGCTACTTCGATATGACCGGCTACGGTTCGCACACCCCGGTGATGAAGCGACACATGGAGCCGGAGTTCACCTAGCGTCTGCACTGCGTGGCGTTCCGGGCGACGAAGGCCGAGTGCTTGGATTTGCCCGACACCGTGGACATCATCCGGCTGGTTGATCTGGAGCCGAAGGCCCTCAAGGCCTACAAGGA
>Ga0099364_10000756_pt1 | contig 54900 bp, 35 predicted proteins | sample TergutTh196P3_FD_73070 | JGI IMG/M metagenome (GOLD analysis project Ga0099364, IMG submission 73070) | Microcerotermes parvus P3 segment gut microbial communities from Pointe-Noire, Republic of the Congo - Th196 P3 | ecosystem: Host-associated > Arthropoda: Insects > Digestive system > Gut ... | reverse complement strand
GCAGCTTAGGGCAATGTAATGGGTGTTTGCGGAGGTGTTTCTAGACACTAATATTCGCCGCCGCCGACGTGGCAAAAACAGTTGGTGCAGCAAGGAAGAAACTAGGAAGCAACCGACGATGAGCCCCGCAGGGCCCTCGGAGAGTGGTTTTTTTTGGTTACTTTTTTTGTCCAGACAAAAAAAGTGACTTGCCGAAGGCAAGGTGCGCCCGTAGGGCGAAAATAGCCTGGCCGCAGGCCCACTCTGCAAAACAACCCTGCCCGGGAGGGCAAAAAAACCCTTCGCCGGAGGCGACACTCCCCCCTGGAAGAGAAAAAAAACAAAACCCCCACAAAAAAACTTTTTCCTTTGAAAATAGCCGGGCCGCAGGCCCACTCTGCAAAACAAACCCTGCCCGGGAGGGCAAAAAAACCCTTCGCCGGAGGCGACAAAAAAAACCCTATTTAAATTGCCCGCCGCGCAGGCGAAAAAACAGTTTTGAAACAATTTTGTTCCCTCCAATAAACAAAGAATGCTATGTTCTTCGTGCCGCACAAAACATCGTGTGGTCGAGCTTAGTAGCTCGCGTTAATATATCTAAGGGCTGGAGTGCGGGGGCGAGCCCCTGTCGTTCTTCCCTTCAGGGCCCCCGTGACTCCTGGTGGTCCAAGCGGGGAGCCCGCAGAGGCTCGCCGGTTTTTAGATATATTTTCCGGTCTACTAACTCGTTTGGGCCGCCATAAGTGCGTCTCAAACGAGGGTTTGGGCTGCTTTTTGAGCCCAAACGGTGCCGGCCACAGGGTGGAAAAATTTAACCCCCAACAAGGAAGAGGAAGGCACCATGGCCGACAATGGAGAAAACAGAAAAGCGGAGCAGCCCTTGCACAACAGACAAAACCTGCAAGGCAAATACCCCAACAAAACATGCAGGGGTATACACGAGAGAAACACAGTTATACTCAAAGCGGTGGAGCCTCCTGAAGAAGAAGCTGAAACTGAAACAACACCCCCACCTCAAAGAGTGTGGCCCCCAAGGCCCCCACAGCCACCTCTCAAACAAGCAAGGGTTTTGCCGCGCCAAAGTTTTTTTAAAAAACTGCTGGAACCTTTTTTGGCCCCCAGGCGCATTGAGAAACGCTTGGAAGAGTTTTGGGTAGAGTTGGGCAAGGGGGAGCAAAGCAATGGGGCGTTGCATTGCAGAATAGAAATACTCAACAAGGTGGTTATGGAGCAGCAGCTCAGCATTGACAAAATGCTGGGCGTTCTGGCCAGAATTTCTGACCGCATTTTGGAGCGCAAATAGTTTCAAGAGGCAAGCTCAAGCTTGCCTGCACTCCATGAAGGAAGAAAATGCACTTGCTTAAGTGAAAATAACGGCATTGTCCCAAGGCGCGCTTTTCGCTCCCCAACAGTGTCGGTTTTTGTTGACATTTTGCCGTTTAAAACATGACACAATGTCAAGTTTTATTGACATTTGAGTGCATGGGCTGGCGAAAAACCCGAATGTCAGCACCGCCAGCCCAACAACCACCCCCCACTTGAGCTGTGTTCCTTCATGGAGAAGCAAGGTGCGAAGGCATATCCACCGTCTGCCCCAAACCCGGGAGTTGGCCTTCCACATATGTCCATGGGGTGGTGGTGAAGACACTTGGGAAGCCATTGGCTATTTGCAGGGCGGCGGCACTGAGGTTGGCGCCGTTTATTTCACCTTCGCCTATGTTGAGCCAGGTTGTGTTGCCCGCATTGCCGCGCATGCCGCTGAAGGCATGGTTGTTGGAAATGAAACCCTCGTTGCTTCCCAGCACGCGTCCGCGGCTAACTGCATCCACGATGCTCCCAACAGAGCTATTCAACGCCATGCAGTTTCGCACGATGCCGCTGTTGTCGTTGCGCCCCACCAGGCCGCCTACGGAAGGAAAATATGCATTGGAATCTGCAGAAATCCTGCTGGAAGCACTGCCCGTGGCATAGCTGTATTCTATCCTTCCGTTGTTATAGCCCACCAGGCCCCCTGCATATGCCCCTTCATTTGAAACCATGCCCGTGGCATAACTGTGTTCTATGGCTCCGTTGCTGCTGCCCACCAGGCCGCCGACGGACATGCTGTTGGCGGCATAGCCTGTGGCATAGCAGTTGCGCACGGTGCCGCTGTTATTCGCGCCCACCAGGCCGCCTGCGCTGCCACCGGCACCCGCTGCATAATAGTCTCCGGTGGCACTGCCCGTGGCATAGCAGTCGTGCACTGTGCCCGTGTTTATGCCCACCAGGCCGCCTACGGAGGCATAAAAGACGACGGCGGTGACATTGCCGGTGGCATGGCTGCTGTGCACTGTGCCTTCATTTTGCCCCACCAGGCCACCTGCACCATAGCCGGCGGAGGCCGTGCCCGTGGCATATCCGTTGTGCACCGTGCCTTCGTTTATGCCCACCAGGCCGCCGGCAAAGGAATGAGCGCCGCCAGCGTTGCTGATGGCGTTGCCCGAAAAATAGCTGTCTTGCACTGTGCCTTGGTTTATGCCCACCAGGCCGCCAGCAACTTTGGAGCTGGAAACATTGCCTGCGGCATAGCAGTTGCGCACGGTGCCAAAGGCATTCTGCCCCACCAGGCTGCCCGCATCGGTATAGCTGCCGAAAACCTGCACATTCACCAGCCCAATGTTTTCCAGCGTGGCGCCTTCAATATAGCCGAACAAGCCCTGGAAGGGTTGCGTATATTCAATGTTATATAGGCGGAGGCCGAAGAGGGTGTGGCCGCCACCATCCAAACTACCCACAAAAGGGGAAGCGTCCTCAATAGTATACGGGTAAGGCGCCCTGGAAGCTGTGCCTATGGGCGTCCAATTGTTTGTTTCTGGCCACACAGGCTCTTTCAGCCAAATGTTTTCTGTCAGCCTATAGTGCAGCGCCAAGCCGGCTACCGTATTTGCATATGCATTAAAGGCCTCCACATTGGCCTGCCCAATGGGAATGGAGCGGGCTTTGGCCTGGCCATCCACAACAACAAGGCGGAGGCTTTGGTTTTCAGCGCCAGGCGCATAGCCCTCCGGTATATTTGTGAGGTGGAGTTGGAGGTTTGCAAAGCCTTCGGGGAAAGCCGTTGTACCGTCATAGCTGACGGTGAGGCCAAAGCTTTTGGTATTTTCCGAGGCGGGCGGGTTTTCGAGGGAAAAGTGCAGCCCAGCCACAGGGGCTATGTTGAGCCCCAGTTTGCCTGCGTCGGTGTTGTTTATAAACCCGCTGACGCGGAGGGTGAAGGTGGTGGAGCGCTCGCTATATTGCCCCGCCACCATAGGCGTAAGTATGGCTGTGTTTTCAACAACCTCCACACTCAGGCCGGGGGGAGCTTCCTGAAGCGAAATGCTTTCCTGCTCTGGCAGCGAAATGTTTTCCTGCTGTGGCTCTGCGGAGGAGCAGGCGCACAAGCTTGTGGCCAGGGCCACAACATATGGAGTTAAAATATAGAGCGTGCCACGAGCAAAGGCTTTCATGGAAAATTCTTTCTGGAAAAGAGTTGGGCGCCCATTTTCCCCCGCCACAGCCAGCACGGCCAGCCGGCCAGAGTTATGGGTTGTGTTTAGCATATGCGCATTCCAAAAACCAGCGCAGCTGGCGCGCGGCTTCAATTTCTGGAGAATGTTTTCGCGGCCATTCAGTTTGACGGATGCCTTCATTTGAATGCAGTGGGTTTCAAAAACGCCCATCAAGACCGCACAAAAATACGCGGAGCGAATTGAGGAGACACTGCGTTTTTTATTCAGAAGGTCGTGGACATCGCTGCACGCAGCCGCCAATATATCATTTGTTTCCTGTTGTGGTGGAGATGCGCGAGCATTGAAAAACGAAGGAGGAGTCCTTGTGCGAGATGCCGCAGTAGCTTTAGGTGCCTTTTGCTTTGCTTGCGGACAAGCGATAGATGCCCGTGCGGAAATTTGTCCAAAATGCGGTGTTCGGCAAAAACGTGCCACGGGAACCAAAAGCCGAGGTTCCGCAGCCCTTCTTGCCTTCTTTCTCGGTGGAATTGGTATCCACAAGTTCTATCTTGGGCGCCCATTCCAGGGAATCATTTATCTTCTATTCTTTTGGACTCTAATCCCGGGAATCATCGCCTTCATTGAGTTCATTGTTTATTTGTGCATGTCGGATGAATCATTCGCCGCCAAATATGGCTAGCGAAAGCCAAACCGGAATGCTGAGCTATTCGGAAAGCGGCTTTGGCTTGTTATGCTTGGGTTGTTTTGCCACAGGCCATGCATTGGCGCACCGAAACCTCTAGGAAAAACCAACCTATAATGGGAGGAGGCTTTGCAATATAGGGCTCACCCAGTGTTCCACCACAGTATGGGCATGGCTCTGGCTCTAACTCTAACTCAGGAGTCGGCACTATCTCGACAGGTTCATTGAGGACTTCCTGAGCTTGAGCAGCAAACTCTTCCGAAACCTGAAGCCGCACCCCACCGATGATATTCTCATAAGGCCACTGCAAATTGCTTAAGGTATACTCATCCGCAATAAACGAAGGAATGTCCAAGGCATCCAACTGTGTTTGGGCAAGGCGCGCTTCATGCAGGAAGGAGAAAGTGGCGATAGTGACGAGCATTCCAAAACCTCAGAACATAGCTGCATACGGGGGCATATGTCAATGGGCGCTAAGGCTGCGGGCAGGCTGACCTTGCCGTTGCTTTGCGGATGCAAATAACTCACCGGAAGCTGGGACGGCGTGAGGGCACAACATTGTTGTTGCCCACATTGTTATTGCCCACATTGTTGTTACCCACATTGTTATTGCCAACGTTGTCATTATCCACATTGTTATGGGCAACGTTGTCATTATGAATGAAGGCAGTTGGGCAAACCCAAGGTGGAAAGCCATAGGCATGTATAAAAATTTTGTGGTTGTTGGGTTTGAAAGGTATGGGGGAGTATTCGTCTTCCAGAGTGTGTCTGCCGCCTCATGCGCCTGCACGTTAAACATTTGAGCGTTTTATGAATTTTTCCCGCTGGTTTTTATTGGCTGTTTTTTTGTTAAGCCCGCGCTTGGCCTTCGCCGCTGTTGGCGCCCCCGCCATTCCGGGGGCGGAGCTGTCGTGGCTTTGGGCTGTGCCCTTTGCGTGTATGCTTTTGTCCATTGCCATTATGCCGTTGGCCACTCCCCACCTATGGCACCGCCATTTTGGAAAAATTTCTCTTTTCTGGGGCTTTGGTTTTCTTGTCCCTTGCTTGTTTATATATGGGCCCTCCGTGGCCTTCTATGAGTTGCTGCACACCCTGCTTTTGGAATATGTCCCCTTCGTCGTCCTGCTTTTTTCCCTCTTCACCGTAGCCGGAGGCGTTCGCCTCAAGGGGACTCTGGCAGGCACGCCCGCTGTCAACACCGGCATTCTTGCCGCAGGCACCTTGCTTGCAAGTTGGATGGGCACCACCGGTGCGGCCATGTTGTTTATACGCCCCCTGCTGCGCGCCAACAAGCACCGCAAATATAAAGTCCACTCCGTCATTTTCTTTATTTTTCTGGTCGCCAATATTGGAGGCTCGCTGAGCCCTCTGGGCGACCCCCCGCTTTTTCTCGGCTTTTTGAAAGGCGTCCACTTTTTTTGGACGACAACCCACCTTTTTCCCATGTCTGCTTCCCTCTCTGTGGCCTTGCTGGTTTTGTATTTTATTTTGGACAGCCGGTATTTTGCCAAAGAAGGCCGGCCCAGGCCGCCTGAAGCAGAGGGTGAAGAAAAACTTGGCTTGGAAGGCAAGCTAAACCTGCTCTTGTTTGTAGGCGTGGTGTTGGCCGTGCTTATGTCCGGCACGTGGAAGCCGGAAATGGAGCCACTCCATGTTTATGGGAGCCAGTTGGAATGGCAAAACATTGCCCGTGACGTTATTTTGCTGGCCATTGCCGGACTTTCTCTCAAGCTGACTTCCCGGGAGTGTCGGGAGAAAAACGGTTTCTCCTGGTGGCCCATTCAGGAGGTGTCCAAGCTTTTTCTGGGCATTTTCCTCTCCATTATTCCCGTTATTGCCATCCTCAAGGCCGGCACCAACGGCGCGCTGGCTCCGCTCATCCACCTGGTTTCCAAGGACGGCCAGCCGGCAAACCTCATGTATTTTTGGCTGACGGGTGTTTTGTCGGCCTTTTTGGACAATGCGCCCACCTACCTCGTCTTTTTCAATATTGCCGGCGGGGATGCTGTGCAGCTGATGGGCCCCTTGTCCCAGACGCTTTTGGCCATTTCCGCGGGTGCCGTGTTTATGGGCGCTGCCACCTATATTGGCAATGCGCCCAACTTTATGGTGCGCGCCATTGCCGAGGAGCAGGGCCTGCCCATGCCCAGCTTTTTCGGCTATATGCTCTGGTCGCTTGGAATACTCTTCCCGTTGTTCCTCATTATTTCCTTGCTGGTGTTTTAGAAACCTCTGGGAAACTTTCGCAGCGTTGCGAAAGCTTTCCCGAAACCTCCGGGAGCGTTTCAAAACCGTTTTTCCGCCTGCGCGGTGTACATTTTAAATAAGGTTTTTCCCCCCCCCCGGAGGGAAAAAAACAAAAACAAAAACAAAACAAAAAAACACCCCCTGCCGCAGAAAAAAAGGGGGCAGGGGGGGTGGGTTATGCCTCAAAAAAGGAGGGGTTTATTTTTTGCTGGGCTTGGGTGTTTTGGCTGTACTTTTGGGGAGCTGCGGCATTTTTATAAAGTCCGTTGGAATTTCACCTGTCAGCGCATTCAAAAAGCTGACGATGTATTTGACTTCTTCCTCTGTTACTTTTTTGTCGAGTTGGTATTCCGCCATCATCCTCACCGCCTCTTCCAGCGTAGCCATTTTCCCGTCGTGGCCATAGGGGGCTGTTTTGGCAATATTCAGCAGAATGGGGGCTTTAAATTTATAGTCATCCTCCTCTTTCTGCGTAATGGCTCCAAGCCCCTTGTCATGGAGCTCAGGCCAGGGCTTTAGGGCTCCCAGTTTTTGGAAGCTGGTGCCGCCTACGCCAGGGCCTCCGTGGCAGCTTGTGCAACCCACTTGGTGGAAGGTTTCAAGCCCGCGTTGCTCCTCTTCCGTCAGCGCCGTTTGATCGCCCGCGAGGAATTTATGGAAGCGCGTAGGCGTTATGAGGCGACGCTCAAAAGCACCAATGGCTTTGCCCACGTTGTCCATGGAAATGGGGTTGGCCTCGCCGGGGAAAGCTTTTTTGAAGGCCTCAACATATTCAGGCATGGACGCCAGCGTGGCGATGACGAGCTTCCCATCCTCCGGCATGGCCATTTCCACAGGGTTTGTTATGGGCCCCAGGGCTTGCTCCTCAACGGTTTTGGCGCGCCCATCCCAAAATTGAACAAACTGTATAGAGGAGTTATAGACGGTGGGGGAGCTGCGGTCTCCAAGCTGGCCTTTGTGTCCGGCACTTAAGGCTTTGCCATCCACACCGAAGTTGGCCAACTCATGACAGGTGTTGCAGCTGATGTCATGGGCTCTTGAGAGGCGCGCCTCATAATAAAGCATGCGACCCAGGTTAACCAACTCCTCGGGGAGTTTGGCGCCCTCTTGGATGAAGGACTCCAGGCTGGGCGACTGGAAGAAGGTGAGCGTATACTCGCCAATAACAGGCTCCGCCTTGGCTGCCGCAGGAGGTGGTGGTGGCGGCAAAGCTTTGGGCGCGGGAGTTTCCGTTTTTTTGACTTCTTCCTTGCAAGCAAACAGTGTGGCCACAGCAAAAGCAAAAATAAACATTAACTTGTGCACAGGGGTTTTCCCTTTCTGGGTGGAATTGTTGAGAAAGAAAATGGGGCTGTCCGCTCGCACCATCCTTGGATTGGACAACCTTGGCAAGCGCTATTGCAGAAAAAGAAGAATTTCCCCCAAAAGCCCTAAGGCGCCCCCTCATAACGCGTCCACTTCAACTGGTGCAAACGTTGGGAGCCTATACTTATAATGTTTGGATTTGACATGGTTTTCCCCTCGCTTTGGCTGAGAGAAACGACATGGCTTGCAGAATTTTCGCAAGGTGGGCTTTGGCAAGGCAAGCCAGCAGAGGACAACTCCGCCAAAAAATTTCCGCTGGGGGACCAGACAGCCTCCATAACATGGGCCGTTGGTGTGAGGCTGCATTCCATGTTGCCCCCTTCCATGTTGCCCAGGTATAGCATTTGAGAGCGAGCACCCTCCCTCAACAAAAGCCACGCATTGTTGGGGGAGAAAAGCAAAGTATTGTTTTGCGGGTGGGCCCCCAGGTTACAACCGGTGGTGGAGCGAAGGGTGAAGGGTGGGCGCAGAGAGAGGAAGCTCAACGTGCCCTCCTGCAAAAAAGCAAGCAGGGAGAGGGAGGGGTTTATGGCAAAGTTGAGCAGCGGAATGTTAATGCTGTTGGGAATGGCAATGGGGTTGCGCATTCCATCCAGGTTTGAGGAATACAGCTGCGGCTGGTCTTGCAACAGGGCTGCCCTGAAATAGAAAGTGCTGTTGCCGCTCCACTGCAAAGGCCCAAAGGCCCCCCATGCCGGGCCCATGCCCATGGCCTCCTCAGGGTGTACCACCGCCATGCAAGTGCCGGGCTGCGCTGTGCCAAGCAGCCAAACCCCCGCGCGAGGATCCGCACTCCCCACAAAAGCCAATACGGCCACGTGCAAGCCGTTGGGAGAGAGGGCAAAGGCCAACACGTTAAGCTCCGTGTCCGCAAGCCCACAGCTGGAGAAAGAAATGCGGCGCAAGCCCTCTGTGGCATGGGCAGAATAAAACAACAGGCCTTGCCCATGGCCATTGTTGAGCAGAAAAGCAAGCCCCTGGCTGTTTTCGGCAAAGGCCACTTTTTGGGGTATACCGCTCCCCGTTTGCAGCGTGCTGGTTTTGTCCCCTGTGGCATGCAAAAGCGCATATTGCGTGGGAGAGGTGGCCAGCACAACGGCCCAACGCTCCCCATTGGGGCTTGCCTCAAACAAAAGCACAGGAGAAGCAAAGGGGAATTGGGTTTGTTTTTGCAGCTTGGGCAAATAGCGCGTTAAGGTGCTTTGCCTGGCCGAGCTGTCCTCCACCCACCAGAGTGCAGAGGCCTCAGCTGCCTCTCCATTCCCCTGGCCACCACCACTGCTGCCAGGGTTGCTGTTGGGGTTTCCACCCAGGCAAATACCCAGGGAGCAGCTTTGTCCACCACTGCAACGCATGCAGGCCTCACCCCCCGCTCCACAGGCCAAAACTTCTGTCCCCTCCAGGCATATGCCCTCAGGGCTGCAACAGCCCTGGCACAGCGCCGCCTCACATGTATAGTGTTGGCAAGCACCCAGCAGGGCCGCACCCCACACCACCCACAAAAGCGTGCACGGGGGAATAAAAAAACGCATATACTCAACATAACGCCCTGGGGGGGCAAATTCCAAACAGACGCACAACCGCTTGCCTTTGGAGAAAAAACTTGAAGCGAAGGCGGTTGGTGTGGGCATAGGCACTTTGAGGTGGGGGCCAGTTGCGCTAAGCATGGGCCATGCCCCCTTCGTTGTTCAGCCGTTCGTTGCTCAGCCGTTCGTTATTAAGCCGTTGGTTGTTAAGCCCTTGGGGTGTTGCTGTCCTCAGTGTTTGGGTGGCTTTGGCAGCCGCGTTGGCGGCTTTGTTTTTTGGGGAAACCGCTTTGGAGTTAAGCCAATTGGCCAACAGGCTAAGCCCCGAGTCCGAAATTTTTTTCTCTGTACGGCTTCCGCGGGTGGTGCTTGCCGGGCTGGTGGGCATGGGGCTTTCTGTATCCGGCGCTGTTTTGCAAAGCTCCTTGAGGAACCCATTGGCCGACCCTTTCATTTTGGGGGTTTCAGGCGGGGCTGCCCTGGGTGCAAGCCTGGCCATGTCCCTGGGTTTGTCAGGCATTGGTTTTTTAACCAGCGCTACGGTGTTGGCTTTGCTGGGGGCTTTGTTGGCCACCCTGTTTATCCTCTGGGTGGGTTTTCGCCTGGGGCCGGGCGCCTCCATTTTGCTGGCGGGCGTCATGTTTAATGCTTTTTCCATGGCGCTTATTTCGCTTTTGCGTGCGTTGACGGAGCCTGGAAAGTTGGGGGAGTTGTTGTTTTGGCTTTCAGGCATGTTGCGCTATGAGGCAGCTGAAGCGCTTTGGGGCTTGGCCTGGGTACAGTTTTTGAGTTTTGGCTTGTTGTGGGCTTTGGCCAACAAGCTGAATGCACTCAGCCTTGGGGATGAGGATGCGCAAAGCCTGGGCATCCATGTACGCCGCCTGCACCGCCAGCTTTATTTCCTCTGCTCCCTCTCCGTGGCTTCCGCGGTGGCTTTTTCGGGGCTTATTGGTTTTATAGGGCTTTTAATTCCGCACCTGGCTCGACGCCTCTTGGGCGCGGACATGCGCAAAGTTTTGCCAGGCTGCGCGGGCCTGGGGGCAGCCTTTCTCATTTTGGCAGACATGCTCAGCCGCCTCCTGTTCCGCGCCCTGCACACAGAGTTGCCCGTAGGGGCGCTTACGGCCCTGCTGGGAGGCCCCCTCTTTTTTGCACTGTGGCTTAAAAAACCGCTCTCCCAAAGCGGTTAGCACTTCTCAAAACCTAATATTGCTCAAAACCTAATATTGCTCAAAACCTAATATTGCTCAAAACCCAGCATTGCTCAAAACTCAATATATAAAGCAAAACCCTCTAAGCTCAGCCGACAGGAAATTTGGTTTTCCAACACGTTATATATAGCTGTTTATTTTTCAGCTTGGCTTCTGCCAGGGTTGAGGGGTGGATGGGGGAGGTGAAGCTCCAGGTATTTTTGCCTGTACATGCGTTTGTTCGGTTGACCTGGGAGGGGTTTTTCAGTTAGGAGCGCAAGCCATGCCATGGCGGCCTTAGCTCAATGGTAGAGCACTGGATTGTGGCTCCAGGGGTTGCCGGTTCAAGCCCGGTAGGCCGCCCATATGTTGTGAAAGGAAAAAGCAGCCCTTGGCTGTGGGTGGAGCAGGAGAGCCGTCAGAGAGTTGTGCGCCTATAGCTCAGCTGGATAGAGCATTGGCCTTCGAAGCCAAGGGTCGGGGGTTCGAATCCCTCTGGGCGCGTTTCTTATCAGGGAATGCCGCTACAACCACCTGCCCGTCAACTGCAGCGCAAAGCAGTTTTTTGACGGAATGGCGCATATTTTCGTGGATTAAAATTTCACTATGGCTTTGTATGCGTACTCAATAACATGACGACAGCGCACCCGGGGGCGGGTGGCTTTTCACGGGTTGTGGCAGCGAGACAAAATTCACCCGCAAAGCAGGCAAAGCGTTGTGCCATGAGTGAAGAGACAAGCGACACCGCTCAGCTGTTAAAAACTTCCGTTGGCCGAATTATTTCAAACATAGGCATTGTCCTCGCACATACCCAAGAGTCTCTGCTGAAGGACTTTCTGGCGGAAATGCCGAGCTATGTGCCTGCCGCCGAGGGCTATGGTTATGCAGAATTCAAAGCCGACTTAGAGGGGAAAGCGCTCCTTGAGAAATTCATTGAAAGCCTCTTTAGGCGGCTGGGCTATGAGTTGTCCGCGTTTGAGAAAAACAAAACGTTGACGGACAACATCCGCGCCATTCTTGCCACGACGCTTTCTTTGGGTGAAAGCATCCAGCAGTTATTTGACGGCGAAACCGACTGGATGGGGGAGGCGAAGAAATTCATAGAGGCGGCAGGCGGCGAGGGGCCCCAGGCGAAGGAGTTATTTGGAGAGCTTTTGGAAGGCGGAGGAAAAAATGCTGTTTCAGCTTCCTTGAGTTTGGGCAATGACAAAATCTCCGCTGTTTTTCAGCTGATTTTGGAATTGGTTTCCCTCATCCGCAAATTCCGCGACATGGAGTGGGAGAAAATAGCGCGGGAGAATGAAGCGTTTGGTCGCTTTCTTCAGGAAACCTATTTTTCCAAAAAATTCGCCGAGCGTGTTTTCAACCATGTTTTTGTGGTGCTGCTGCGCCATGCCAAAGAAGTTTTCGCCGACGACATACATGCCATTGTTGAGCACCTGGACGAAGTGAAAAGCAGCCTCAGCAAAGAGGCAAAAGACAAAATAAAAGCCCTGCGGGACGAAATAAGAGAAATAGAAGCTGAAATAGCAGCGGAGGCAAAAAAGCTCGCTGAAGAGGCGAAAGCGGCGGGCGAGGCGCTTGTCGAAGAGGTTTCCGCGGAGCTTCGGGTTCGTCTCAAACTTGCGAAGGCGAAGCTGGACAAACTGCTGGGCGAGGTGTTGGGCGACTATAACCGCATCGGCAAAACCTTCCACCACATATATGCGGTGCTCGAATTTCTGAAGGTGGTTGACAAAGAAACCATTCAACTTGCCAAATATATTCCGAATGCGCCGGCGTTTCCCGAAGTCAACATTGCAGAAGTTAACAACCTCATTGTGCAGGCGAACGGCGCAGCAAAAGATGTAGCGGAAAGCGCCATCCAAACGCTCAAATCGCTTTGTCCAACGGTTGAGCTCTATGTCATTTGCTGGCCCAACCTGGAGCAGCTCCTCTCTGAGCCCATCCCCTATTTTAAGGCGCTTTTCCCTCTCAAGGACTTTGACGATGCCGAGGCCTTGCTTGAAAAAATTCAGAAACTCGCCAGCGCTTTCCACTTCGAGCTGCCGCATTTCGGCTCGCTCAAAGCGTTGCTCTATGAGTTTTTCATTCGCATTCGAGAGAGAATTCGCGACGAAATAAACCCACTGGCAAGCGAGGTGAAAGCGAAGTTTGCTCAGTTTGAAAATTTCATCATCGACTTGCTCAAAGTCCTCGAGAAATTTGCCATTGGGTTGAAGAGAGAGTTGGGTGCGGCCTATGAAAATTTTGAGTCGAAGAAGGACTCGCTGATAGGGGAGCTAAAGAGCGGACTTGGCGAAGCGGTGGGGCAACTCAAGGATGCAGGTGGCAAGCTCAAAAACTTCACCCTCCCCAACACGAATATTCAATTCAGAAGGCTTTCAGGCCTCGACACCTCTTTTCTCAAAAACCTGTTTGCAGATGAATTCATTGCTGTCCTTTCCCAGAAAGCAAAAGAGCACGAGTTGCTGAGCGGCATAAGCGCCGACGCGTGGAAGGCCGCCATTGAAGAGTCCATTTCAAAAAATATAGGCCAAAGTTTCATCGGCCAATACAAGAGCATATTGGAGGAGGCGGAAAAACACGTCACAGCGCTGTTTGAATCGGGCACATGGGAGGCGAAGTTTGAAGGCGCCATTGCCGAGCTTCAAAATGAATTTAAAAGGCAGACAGCCAAAGTGCCCGATGACTTTGAGGGCATAAAAAACTTCTGCAAAGGCTCACTGGACGAGCTTATTTCTGGCAAAAAACTGAGCAACCCGTTTTCAGCGTTTGACTTTTCTGCATATTTTAAAGCCTTTGCCGACAAACTCAAAGGCATGCTTCCCAACAATGCAGAGTTTTATTTTGTGAAGTTTCAGGAAGCCACCGTCGACGCTTTGTGCATGTTGGTGGAAAACACTTCCACAGCTCCCTTGGCGGCCCTCAAAGGAAAACTCGACAATGAAAAGCTTGGCGCATTTGCGCGGGAGGTGTTTGTTGCCTATTGGCCAAAGCTGAAAGCAAGCTTCTATAAAATGCTCATTCGCCCATTTGTGGCGTTGATAGAGCAGACGGTGAAAAAATGGGTGAAGGAAAAGCTGATTCCTCGCGTGCTTGAATATGTTGAAAGCAACATTGCCAGCGAGCTGAACTTTGGCGCCTATCAGCAAATATTCAGCGAAGTCGAAAATTTTTCCAAGGAGGCGGAGAAAGCATGCAACGAAGCTTCGCAGGCGCTTCAGGCTAAAGCCTGGGCAGAAAACGCCGTCGCAATGGCGCGAAACCTGTTGATGCTTTCCGCAGAAACAAAAGACATTGACGCGTGGAGCGACGGGCTGCAGTTTGCGCTGAAACTCTATAAGCTGATTCCCTCCACGCTCAAAAACCACCTGCGCGAGCTGATAGACTTTCCCAACTGGAATTTTGAAGGCATTGGCCTTCCTGAATATAAGCTGGACATAGAAAACAAATTCCTCGCCCTCACCCTCTATGAAAGTGGAAGCCTCAAAGGAGGCCAATTCTCTGCCGATGTTTCCATTAAACTGCTTGCCTTCGTTGGCGACAGAAAGGTTGGGACAGGCGAAGACGGAGAAGCGCTGATTGAGTCCGGGCTTTATGTGTTGCCTGCCATTCGAGGGAATTTTGATGCGGGCTTCAACTTGGGCGAAAGCCATTGGTTGAGCTTAAGCGCCAACGCCGCGCTGAATGATGATGCCACGCAAAAATCCGAAAGCGACAAAAAAACCAAGGACGCACTGGCTGAAGACGCCCTCGGTTTTTTCTTTTGCACGCCCAATGGCAAGCACTTTCCTGAGGCAAAGTGGCTGAGCAGCAAGGAAGCTGCTTCTGCCTATGTGGAGCTTCTGTTCAGGCGGGGGCAGGTGGGCAGTGCGGGTGCTTTCCCGCTGACAATATTTGAAACGGACGTTGCCGGGTTGACGCTTGAGGACTATCCGCAGAAACTGTTTGCAGGCTATGCAGGGGGCGGCTTTGACTTTGGCTACCTCGGGGGCTTAAGGGGCCTTCTCTTCAAGCTCCGCCTGCATAAGCTGAACGACTTCTTCGCTGTCATCCTCAAAAACGACATTGAAGTCAGCCTCGAAAAACTCGACTTGGGCTATAGCCTGAAGAAGGGTTTTCAGTTTGACGGTGAATATAGGCTTCGCATACCCATTCAAAGCGAGCTTCATTTGTCAGCACTCAAACTCAGCAACATGAGTTTCGAGTTGGGTGGTGGCAACTTGAAAAATATCGAGGCCAAGCTGCTGACAAACCTCTCCGTTGACTTCAAAGGCATCGCCCTCTCCTTTCCCGAGCTGGGTTTTGGGGTTGACGTCAACTATATGAAGCCCACCGGCGGGTTTGGAGACTTGGATTTTTCGCCCGAATTTCAATTTTCCACGGGCGTTGGGGTTTCCATCAACCTGGAGGCGGTGAAGGGGACGGGAATAATTAACTGGAATAAAGAGAAGGGGGAATTTCTCGGCGCCGCTGAGCTGAACATTCTTGACTTGTGCGGAGCCAGTGCGCTTTTGCTCTTCAACATGAAAATGCCGGATGGGAGCAAGGGCTTCAGCTTCATGGGGGCCCTCAGTGTTTTTTTCAAAATGGGCATTCAGTTGGGGATGGGGTTTTCACTCACGGCCATTGGCGGCTCCCTGGGCATCAACCGCAGAATTGACACCGAAAAACTTCGCAACGCCGTGCGTGACGGCTCCCTTAATTCCATTCTGTTTGCGAAGGATTTGGACAAAAACTTAGAGCGCGTGCTCAGCAACATTTCCTCCTATTATCCCGTGCAGGAAAACCAACTCTTCTTTGGGTTCCTCGCGCAAATAACGTGGGCGGAAATTCTCAAAGTGGACGTGGGCCTCTTCATCCAGGCCCCAGAGCCTGTCACCCTCATGCTTGCGGGCGGAGTGCACCTGTCCATTTCCGAGTCCACCGAAAGTCTGCTTGCCATCCACGTCCATTTCATGGGGGAAATAGACTTTTCAAAGGGGCTCTCTTTCGACGCTTCATTGGTGGACTCTCATATTGTGGGCATCAGCCTCTATGGGGACATGGCCTTGCGGATTTATTGGGCGGGCAACACCAAAGGCTTCATTTTGTCGGCAGGCGGTTTCCACCCGCAATATAAACCAGAAGCGGGCTTTAGGCTTGGCCAAATGAAACGCTTGGGCCTGAAGCTTAACTATGGCATTCTCAAACTCTCCCTCGAAACCTATTTCGCCCTCACCTCCAACACCGTGCAATTTGGGGCGGCGGTGCAGCTGAAAATAGGCTGGGAAAAATTCGGACTCTCCGGAAACCTAAGCTTCAACGCACTCTTCCAATTCAACCCTTTCATGTTTATGGTGGATGTCAGCGCGGGCGTTTGTGTCAAATGCGCAGGGTGGACTTTGTTTGCTGTCAACTTGTCTTTTGCACTCAGCGGGCCTGCACCGTGGAATGCAAAAGGCAGCGCCAGCTTTTGGTTCCTCTTTATTAAAATTAAAGTGGCCTTCAACCAAACATGGGGAAAAAAACAGAAGAGCAGCACGCAGAAATACATCGAAATTAAACCGCTCTATTCAAAAAACTTCCATGAGAATGGCAACTGGAAGCTGGTTTCAGGCGATGTGGCCGACAGCCTCATTGGCATGGCTCCCATGAATACCCAGGAGCTTGTCATGCAACCTTCGGACAGGCTTTCTTTCAGCCAGAATGCCATTCCCCTTAACCAGGAAATGGCGCGCTATGGAGAGGCACTCCCAGGGGATGCGAAAAAAATAAAGCTGAAGTCCATAACAATAGAGAATGAGGCGGTGGAGTTTGAGGAGACAAAAGCCTCTTTTTCTCCCACCCTCATCCGCATGCTTAAAGACGATGAAAAACTCAAGGCACCCTCCTATGAGGACATGAATGCCGGGTTTGTGCTGAAGGCAAGCTTCGACGAAAAACACGGCGACACGGAGGAGGTGACTTCGGAATGCGAGAGAATATGCCAGGACGTCAACTGGGAGAAATGGGCGCAATATGCCGCCGACAACGCCGCTTCCCGGACAAAAGGCACCCGCGCACAGCGGGCCGAAGCCTCCAGGCTTTCTGCGCAAACACCGGCAAGGTTTGGTGACTTAAGATGCCTTGCCAGAAAAATGGTTGAAGCGCCTTCCGCAGTGAAGGTTTCGCGGGCGTCGCGGCGAAGGACAAACACAGGCTTTAAACGCTATAGGCGCGAGTTGGACAACAACTTGAATTCCTCAGTGGCTCACCTCCTCGAAAAATAAACGGATGCCTTTGGAAAAATAAACGGACTATGGAAGAAAAAACAGAAACCGCATATTATTTCTCGTGGGCGCGAAAGGGCCTGGGCAACCTCCTTTCAGAGGCCGACACGCTCGGCAAAGCAGGTGCCATCTCGCCAGCCACACAGCGCCCTCTTTTGTTGGTGACGGCAGAATGCGAGTTGACACCTGCTGCGGATGGCGCGGCATACAGCACATTGTCCGAGACGAAAAAAATACAATTCGTCAGCCCGGGCGATGTTGCAAGTCTGCGCGCGGAGGCCATTTTGAGGGTGGCGCCCAAAGAGGGCAGCGCTGGTTTTCCCATTCAATTCCACCCCTATGTGGAGTTTTGGGAGGCGGACTTTCCCTGGCGTTATACGCCTGCGCGCCCAAGCGGTGACAAGCTTCGCCCCTGGCTTGCCCTCCTGGTGTGCCCCCAAGCGCTTTGCTCCCTCAAGAAACTTCAGGACGGGCAGCCCTATGTCACCCTGCTTGTTGAAAGCAACGCGCAATATGAAAAAATATTTCCTTCTCCCGAAGACAGCTGGAAGTCTGCACATGCCCAGGGAGTGACGGAGGCGGCCCCTGAATTTTCCCGGTTGTTTGCACTGCGGACGACAGAGGCATTGGAAAGCGAGACAGACTATTTCGCCTTCCTCGTCCCCGCCTTTGAAACAGGAAGGCTTCGCGGCTTAGGCTATGACGACGAGGCGCTTTCAGGCATTGCCGCTCAAAAGCCTTCCTGGGAAACAAACCTCGAGAGGCAAAAAAGCCAACACCCAAAGCAGGCGCTCGACTTTCCCGTCTATTATTCATGGGACTTCAAAACGGGCACAGACAGTTTTGACAAATTGGTGGAGAAGCTGAATGTCACCGGAGGGCACGCGGCGGACATTCAAGTGGATGTTACCCGCATGGGCGAAGGTTTGGACTATGCGGTGCTTGGGAAAGTGCCCAAACGCAAACGCATAGGCATGTCCGTGGCGACACAGCCGCCAGGCTATGTGCAGGGCACGCCCTTCCCGTCAAATTCTGCCAACGCGGACGAAGCGGAACTCTATGGCCGCCTGAAAAGCTTGCTTTCAAAAAGCCCCGTGTTTCTGGAGAATGAAGACGAAATTTCCACAAAAACAAGCCGTGTACCGGCAGGCGAGGACGACCCCTGGGTGGTGCCTCCCATTTATGGCGGCAAGCACCTGCTTTCGACTTCTCTCGACGAGGCCACCAACCAAAAAAGCGGCACGCCCTGGCTGTCACAACTCAACCTCGACATCCACCACCGCGCGGCAGCCGGCCTGGGCAAGAGGACTGTGCAAACGCACCAGGAGGAATTCGTCAACCGCGCCTGGAAACAGGTGGAGGCTATCAACGCACTCAACCGCGAGCTTCACCAACGCCTGCTGAGTGTCCATGTCAACGAGTCACTGAAAGGCAAAACCGTCAATACCTTCTCTCAAACGGAAAAATATTTCATCGCGAGGATGATGCAATACCTTGGCTCCATGAAGGATGCCGAGACGGAAGGGGAAACCTCCCTCGCCTCCATTTTGAAAGACAGCCACATTCCCCAGGCCTTTGCCTCCGCCTCCTTCCAACATTTGACAGACAATGTTGCCAAGTTGGTGCAAAACCTGGACACCACCTCGGTGATGGAAAGCATTGCTGAACGCCAAACATTTAAAATGAGAGAGCATGTATTTTATAACGCGCCAACCATAGAGCAGCTGAGAGAGGCTACGGATAGAATATATTTCATGTTGTTTGAGGAAATATGCAAAAGCCTGTCCAAATATTTTGACTTTGCCAAAGACAACACACCAGGAAGCCAAACACTATATGCGCTGCGTCCGAAAAAAATAACGGATGACTTTGACGAATATATGACTTCTCAAGTCCAGGAAATTCACAACCTCCCTCCGCTTTCCTATGGGCCTGAGCTCGTCTCAAAGGAACATTATAAGCTTTATGGGTTTCGCTTGGGCCCCCATCCCCAGGAGCGCCCCGTTTATACCATGCTCAGTGGCCATGCTAAAGATATAACTCCTTTAGAAACACCATGTGTTTTGGTTATTGACGATCTTGAATATCAAAACCTCTTCGGAACAAGTGAGAAAAAAGTCACTCAAATAGGAACAGAAGATGGATATGAACAACTTCGCTGTTTTATAGCCCAAAGCCAAATAAAAGCGCTTATAGAATTGGAAGAGCCGTCTTCCCAAAAGAGGGCAGCTTATTTTGAAACCACCGTTGTCTATAGGGGCAGAACTCTCCAGGCTGAGGGGCGCGGAGGCTCAATCCCCTCTGGCCGCAGGGTTGTTGCCGAGGCAGATTATGACTTTGAAACCGATAAGCTTATTCCTGGCTTTCGGCCTCCAGCAAGCTCAGGCGCGTGGGTACTCGAATCCAGCAACACTCTGTGTTATATGGTTGTGGATTTAAATATTATAAAAAAGCTTGGGCTCCTTCAAGAATTTCCTTCCATGCATTCTTATGTTGAGTTTTTGAAAAAAAATCCCGGCACCGCAAATAAATATTTGAATGAATGGCTGCAACTTGATGCGTGTGTGAAAAGCATTGAGGCCGAAAAAGTCGACAAAAAGCCGCAGCAAGCCTCCATCAACACCGAGGACGCGAAAGAATTGCAAGCGGGTTTTGAAGACAGCGAGGCCTATGAGCGGATGCGGCAGGTGGCAGAAACCTATTATGCCGAATTTTTTGGTGGCGACGAGCAAGGCCAAAAGCTGCGCGAGGGCTATATCGACGAGTTGTTGCATTCAAAATACCCCATCCTCGCCTACCCGCTCTTTCCTGAGCCGGTTTATCACTATCTCAAAATGTTCTCCGACAAATGGATCATCCCCTGCGTGGATGCGTTGCCGGAGGACTCTGTCGCCCTCTTTCAAAGCAACCCCTCCTTCGTCGAGGCCTACCTCTGTGGGATGAATACCGAAATGGGCAGAGAATTGCTCTGGAGGGAATATCCGACGGACCAGCGCGGCTCCTATTTCCGCAAATTCTGGGACTCTGAAACCACCGCCGCCGACATCCACAGCGGCAACTTCTTCGACATAGCCCCCCTGCATACCTGGAAAGGGGGGCTTGGCGACAACCACCCCGAGTCCAAAACAGGCTTGTTGCTGTTTGCACTCAAAGGCAAGCTCATGCGCCAATACCCCAGCACACAGGTTTTCTTGCAGAAGGCAATGGCCCCGCAGGGAAGCCTCGAATTCGACTTGGGTGCAACAGAAGAAAACGGCGGCATTGTCTTGCCCGTCATTCAGGCATTTTTGCGGGAAGACATTCTTTTGGTGGGCTTTAAAAGAGAGTTTGGTGAGTTGCTTGGCAACCCCAGGGCAGGGGACTTTGGCTATTTCCTTGCTTTCCAGGAGGACATCCAAGACTTGAATTTCCAATTCCCAGAAAAGGAGGCCTCGAAGGAGCATTTGGAAAAGTGGGAGAAGGCCGACAACGCCGCCCAGGTGGCGGAGGCATTGAAAAACCAACCCACCCTCTATGGCAAACATTTGTCCCTCTTCCTCCCCTAGAGCGGTTTCACTTGAGGAAAGCCTCAGCTTGCCTCAATTGAACCCGCTCTGAGAGCCACTTCAAAATAGAAAAAAGCAAACCCCTATGAGCGCTGCAGACGACATTCAAAAAACAAGGGAAGCGGAATTCAACCAGTTGTTGAGCTCCATTTCCGCAGACACGCCTCTTTTGCTTTTCCCGCTGAGAATTGAAACGCATTTTCGCAAAGGCAAGCCCTTCATGGCTTCTCTTGACAGAACGGGCCAACCTCTAAGTGCTCCCAAAGAGTTGTGCGTGAGAATATTTCCTGACGAAATATTCATCGACAGTTTGACAAAGAATCTGACGAAAGGCGAATTTCTCGATGGCAGGTTTTTTTGGATGCAATGGTTTATCGCCAGCGGAAGCCCAAAGCGCGAATATGAAGCATGGCAGGTGTTGTGCACCAAATACCCGGCACACCGTGCGGCGTGGATTGTTCGGCAGGTGAAGCCAGGCGTCATACGCAAATTTTTCAAAACAGACGGCCCCCTCTTCTATCGCCGCCCCTATCCCAAAATGGCGGAAATAGAAGAGGCCTGCGAGGACATTTATAGGGAGCTTTCTCATATTTCGCTCGACGAGAAGAAAACAGGGGGGCTGGCGCGTCGCTCAGAAATGGATACGGGCGAGAAGGAGATTGAGCGCAAAATACGCGAGCACCTGGGCAAGGTGAAAGAGAAGCTGTTCCAAATAGACTGCGACGTCATGTTTTGCGAATGGATTGTCGACTATTTATTCGACGAAATTCAATCCACCGTTGAATACTTAAGCAGGCGCCTGGACGCATTTATTGCCTTCTATGAGAAATACCCCGGGGGCTATGGCGGCAACAACCGGCCATTGGAGCTTTGGGATGTGGACCAAACCATGCTGATGACTTTCAGGAAAGAAGTCGACGAATTCCTGAAAAAGTTGTCCACAGAGAAGCGGATTTCCCTGGACGCCTTGGTTCAAAAATACACCGACGAGCGACGGCACGACGTTTTCTTCATGGGCAGCTTGAATGCTTCTGAGAAGCCGGACATCCCCGTCTCCAATATTTTTCCTGACAGGTTTATGTTTGTTGGCGAAATAAAGGGGAAAGAAAACCAGAAACTCATTCGCTATGGACAAAAAATAAACCAAAACCTTCAAATGGGAATACACCCCGGCGAAGACATGGAGGAGGAGCCCTATAAAATTAACGCGGACGGAGAGCTTGAAGTCAGCGGCGGCATTTCCTGGATGGTGGACTATGAGAAAGCGGAGAAGGCGGGGTTGGCGATTACGGTACCTTTGGAGGGGACTACAACATTTAACTATGTCTATGTCCTGGGGGTGAAGGATGCCGACAGAATGGAGGCATGCCTTGAAAATGTATTCAACAGCCACAACTATACCTCCGGGTTGGAAATGCTTAAAACCGGCACCCCCACCAACATTGTGGAAGGGGGAAATGCAGCCATTCGTTTTAGCCCGGAAGAGGAGATGCGCCACCGCTATGAGATAGAGGTGAAGGAAGCCTCTCTGCGTGAGCCCCATGCGGACCATGACGCCCGAAGGCTGTCGGCCATTCTCCATTTGGACCATGACGAATGTTGGGGGCATGCAGCAAAATTCGACAACCGCGAGATGAGCAATGCCGAAAAGGTGAACAAGGCTTTGTGGAGCCATTTCAGAAAAAACCTGCAGACGAATGACGCAAAGCTAACGGATGACGCAAAGCTAAACAGCTTGCTGGACTTTGTCGGAGAGTTTGTCACCAGCCACGTGAAGGCCAGGGGCGTTTTGCCTTCATTCAGAATAGGCAGGAAGCCCTATGGCATTTTGCCGGTGACAGACTTTCTGAAATTGGGCGCCCACATTCCCCAGAATGAGCTCCACCTCAAACAACTGAGCGAGTTGCTCATTTCCTTGGCCGACAAATGGAAAAGCATTCGCAATGCCAAAGTGCTCAGCTCAGAAACGCTGAAAGGCGGCGACGCTGCTGCGAAATACCTGGAGATGGTTGGCCTCACCCCCCGCTCCACCACTTTCTATGAGCGTACACTCATTGACTCGCCCCTGCTGCCCCGAAGGGATGATTTCTCGGAAGCTCAGGCATATTGGGGTGGCTATGTATTGCTGCCGCCAAAGCATGCCACCGTGCCGCCTTATTTCGCCTCGTTGGATGGGCATGGGTTTTTCAACCCCTTGCCTGTCAGCGGCTCCGAAAAGGAGGTTGAGTTTCCAACGGCAATGCCCAGCGGCACGCGAAGAAGACCCTATGCCTTGGCCGGGTTGGCAGAAGTCGCCAGGGCCGCGCTTTCCAAACAAGAGGCGAGCGACGAAGAATGCCAATTGCTCGTCAGCGAATTTTTAGACATTTTCACCCATCGCCTGGATGCCTGGTTTTCGGGGCTTTTGGACTTTTTGCTGCGCAGCAAAGCCCAAACTCCAAACGCACAAAACGCAAAGCCCGGACACAAAACCCCGAGGCTTGGGGCCTTCGGTTGGGTCTTCAACCTTGAAGAGAATGCGCGCACAGAAGTCAGCAGCCAGCAGCGCTCGGCAATTATTCAGAAGATGAAGTTGAAGCCCAAGGACGCGTCGGATGAGTTGCGCATATATGCAAACTCAGCCCAAAACTTAGGGAGCAGAAAAGGGGAATATATTGTCGCCCCGTCCATACAGCATGCCATTACGGCTGCCATTTTGAGAGGCGCCTATATAAACACCAAAGGGGGCGAAGGCGACTCGCACATGTGCATCAACCTCTCGTCCATGCGTGCGCGCCAGGCGCTGCGTATGGTTTCTGGCATTCAGGAGGGAATGTCGACGGGAATTGTTTTGGGGGCGGACTTGGAGCGCCATCTGCACGAGGCCTATAGGACGGGAAACGAGATGGATGCATATGTTTATCCGCTCCGAAAACTCTTTCCCCAAACCGTCAACCTGCACGCCGAAGACGAGAGGGCCAGGGAGCATGTCATGCAGGTGGTGAATGGGGAGGCGCTGCTCAACACCTTCATGGAGAAATGGAATTATTCAGAGCCCATTGCCCACTGGCTTGAAAAAAACCGCTATTCATTGCCCTGGTATTCAGAGCTCAACCGCGCCACAAACATTGACACAAAAACCAACCACCGCATATGCCTGTTTAAGCTGATTGCCCGCCTCGTGGACTCCTATGATGCCCTGAACGACTTGCTGCTCGCCGAAGGTGTCCACCGCCTGGTGCAGGGGGACAGGGCCTCTTTCTCCGCCATCAGCCAGTTTATGGCCGAGGGGAAGGGTGCCCTCCCCGAGCCCTCCGTCCTGGATACGCCCATGGAATATGTGGTGGTGTCCAACAAGGTGGCCATCGCCCTCCCCGAGTGCAAAACCCCGCCTGCCCGCCCCATGTGTCTTGCGGAACCCTCGCTGAATGCATGGCTTGAGGAGCTGATGGGGGGCTTAGAGAAAATATATTTCTATGTGGAAAAAGAAGGCGAAGAGAAAGAAGCACTCTACACCCGCTGCACCTTGGGGGAGCTGGGGGTTAGCCCCATTGAATACCTTTATTTTTCGTCGAATGACAACCTCTTCCTCTCCTATTTGGAAACCCTCTTCAGGCTGAAAAACAATGGCTGGACAGACAAGCTGACTTTGCACGTCAACAAGGTGGGGTTGAATGACGAAGAGGGGGGTGGTGTTGACGAGACTGAGGACGAAGCAGAAAGTTTCAGCCTCTATGAGAACGAGCTGAGAATAAGCCGCCTGCGCAGCCTCGTTTTGCAGGGCGGAGCCATGAAGGCCAACGATCTGACAACCTTGGCAAACAGCGATGCTGAGGACGAAATGGCGGTGGACATGGAGGAGTTGAAAGCGCGCCATGCTTCACTGCACACCTGCCTTTCGCAACTCCACTTTGAAATGCACTCCTGCCTGGAGGGCCTTAAAAACCAAGAAGAGGCGTGTGACGACGAAACGCTTGCAAAAGTCCATGCCTTGTTGTGCCGCTGTGTGGAGTCAGGGTTGATAAACAGCCTGCCCAAGCACAACACGGACATGTTTGTTTTCCGGAAAAACGCGGACACCCACGAAGAAGAATACCACCTCCACCCCATTTTCCAAAGGCCTGCATTCGACAAAGCCCTCGAAATACAAAACTCCTTTATTGAGGCATTCACCTATGCCCACCAGCAATTGGAGGAGCGCATTTGTGAAGCCGAAAAAATAATGAGTGGCGAAATATGCACCTTGGCCCAATGTATACAGGCCATCCAAAAGCTGACTTTGGACAACTTCAAAGTGTTTCCGCGCTTCACCTTGCACCATGCATTGCCCAGAGAGAAGCGAAAGGAATATGACGAAGTATTGAAGCAGGGCATCGGCCGCTATGAAAACCTCAGCGACACAGGTTTTGAAGTGTGGCAGTCCGAGTTGGCCGAGGTGCGCGAAGGCATGAAACGCTGGCACCATATTTCCATGTTTCAAAACATGTGCAATGCCGACACCGGAAAAGTGTCCATTCTGCAAGCGACGAGTGAGGGCGACACTTCACTCAAAAAGTGGCTTGGCTGCCATGTGGAGCAAGAGTCCGAATTGCACGACGTTGACTCGCTGGTGCTTTATAACAGCGAGGCCATTTCCAGGTGGGGGACAGAAGACGAGGAGGCCTCCTATAATGCGGCCATTGTCATTGACGCCTGGCCTGAATTCATTCCCTATAAAAAACAGACAGCCGGCATGGTGTTTCAGTGCAAGCAACCCGGCAACGAGGCCCCGCAGGCTCTGCTTTTGGCCTTGCACCCTGAATTCAACACAGCAGGGAAGAAGTGGAACATAGAGAGTGTCCTGGAGTTGCTCGACTCCACGCGGTTTATGCTGATGAATCGCGCTGTTGAGCCAAGCCATATTTATGAGGACGCGGAGTTGTCCACGCTGTTTCCTTTGCTGAGCTCCATCATCCTTCAATGAAAAGCGAAAAACCATGGCACTGAATAAGTCAACACATTGGATATTCACCGAGGCTTTGCCGAGCAAAAGTGATGAATACCTGAAACTGCTCAAAGCCAGAGAGTTGGAGAAGGAGAATTGCAACCTCTACACGCGGATTGAGACGAGGACGCGCAAGAAAGACTTTGCGAATGCGCTTTCCTTCGAGGTGTATGATCCGCTCTGGAGCCTGACTCGCCAGTGGCAATTCGGCCGCTTCAAAGGCGAAGACTGCGGCTCTGCCGTCATAACAAAAGTCAAAGTGAGCCGGCGAAGGCTGGACAGCATCTATCCCCGTTGCAATGGGAGTGCGCGGAAGGACTATTCAACAGACACGCCGATGGAATATGAGGTGGAAAAAACCAACAGGCCCATTAGCCCCTTCGTCAGAATAGAGTCGGCACTCCACTTCAAAAAACTTGTTGAGAAGAAATGCTTCAACCCCAATGCGGTGGAAGAGATGAGGGAGCAGCGCAGCACGCTTTTCAAACAGCTTTTGCAGCTGTTCCCGCTCAAACCTTTTGTCCCTGTTGTTGCCGAGCAAGACAAAACCATAGAGACGTTGAAAGCAGAGCAGAATGCCAACCTGCATCGCCTCTATGCCACCTATGGAAAGCGAATATTTGACGGCTATCAATTGTTTGAAGCTTTAGACCGGGAGGTTTTCCAACAGCACCCCTCCCTGGTTTTTTTGCAAAATGCCTTAGGTGAATATAGAGAGTGGTTTAGAAAGAAATACCTTCCCCTGGAGAGGGCGGAGGACAACTGCTGGAATGAGCGAAAAATGGCCTATGAGGTGGGGGTAGGGGAGAATGCCAACACCTATGAAGCGGAGGACTACCACACCGGGAGGCTCTCCTGGTATTCCTTCGACGGCGTAGGAAATTTTAAAGAAGGCGGAAAGAAAGAAGAAAAACTGCTCTCCTATTTTCCAACGCCTGCGGATTTCCCGGGCGCGCCGAAGAGGTGCCTGTGGGAATTTGAAGACACCCAAGTCCAGTTTGGACACGCGTCGAATGACACGTTTTCGCTTTTGGCCAACGCCGTCGTCATGCAATACGTCACCATGTATGGTGGCGACTGGCTCTTGACGCCGATGGAGGCGGAGGCCGGCACGGTGCTTGACGTGGAAGGCATTCTCGTCACAGACACCTTCGGGGAGCGCCTCTTCATCGACAGCTCTGCCGAGCAAACAGACAAGCTTTCGCCCCATGTCGAATTTACGGAGCGCTGGAGCCTGTTTGGGACGGCAAGGCTGGATGCCTATGAGAGCAACCATTTCATGCCGCAAAAGGGTTTGTTTTTTCCGCCGACGTTGCGCCGCACCGAAGAGAGCAAAGCCATTGAAGAAGTGCAACTCCTGCGCGACGAGATGGCCAACATGCTTTGGGGCATAGAAACGCTTATGGAGGATGGATGTGACGGCACCTGGGAGGGGAAGGCGTTGTCCAACGCCGTGCTTTCCGCTGTGGATGCCCAGAGGAATGAATTAGAAAAAGAAAAAGAGGAAGAGGAATATGACTATTCTTTCCTTGCGCAAAACAGAGTGCCCCTGCATTGGATTCCGTTTATTCCCCAAAAAATAGAGGGAGAAATAAGAGAAATACAATTCCGCAGAGGGAGGATGCCCCTTTTCTTCAACGGCAACTACCACTCGGTACGCCCCTCAACTGAGTTGCTGAAGTTTGCAAGCCTGGTTTCCCGCAAGTCCTCCGTCCGCAGCTGCTTATGCAGTTTTATTCTCGAAAATTCATTCTTTGGCAGCGAGCTCGCAGACAAAGAGAATGTGCCGACTGTGCTGCCAAAGCTTGTGGGCCAAGCACCCATAAGCAGCTATTCTTCAATGGGCTATGTTTCAAGCGGCTCTTTGGTTGCTTATGTTTCAAGCGGCTCTTTGGTTGCTTATGTTTCAAGCGGCCATGTTTTGCAGGGAGATTCTATTTTCGAGCAATTCCCTGGAGGCCATTTGCTGGTGGGAGACAAGGTTGTGCCCTGCCTCTGCGCGGGCGGCTATGCCCCCATGCAAATCCGCAAAGCGGTGGACGGAGAAGTTATTCCACGTTTCATCAACGAGGAAGAGGTGAGGGGCTATGGCGTCAAACTCGTGCTGACGGCGCAGCGCACGCGTTGGTTTTTGGGAAGGAGTTTCACCTGGAGAGGAGCGAAAAAACTCATCAGCCAATACCAGGCCAACAGTGGGTTAATGTTTGACGAGCTTATGGAGAAGAAAAGCAACAAGGCCATTTCCCTCCAGGGGCCAAGCAAAACTTAAGCTGACGCCACATGACAGAAAGCGGAAAGACGCGTGAAGCGCACATTGGGAATGCAGATTAACAGCACGGCCCCTTTCGCGCTAAAAAACAAGGGTGTGCCCTATGGCATAGATGACTTCGAGTTGCTTTCGACCATTTTGTCCGCGCTGATGTGGCGAAAGACGAATGGCAGCCTCAAGCTTTATACCGACAACAGAGGATATGAGCACTATGCTTCGCTGGGGCTGTTGGACTTGTGGGACGGGGGAATTGACACCTCGGTGATAGAAAGCATTCCGAAAACCATCAACCAGCACATATTTTGGGCGGCGGCGAAAATATTTGCGTTGCAGAATGAGGCCGTGCCCATCGCCCTCCTCGACACGGACTTAATTATATGGGAAAACCTCGCGCCGGAGTTGGCTTCCAAAGCCTTTGCGGTGCTGCACCGCGAGGAGCTCATGGAATCCATCTATATACGCGGCGACTTTTTGAAGAGGCGCGAGGGCTACCTGTTTGACTCTGAATGGGACTGGAGCGTGCGGCCCTGCAACATGGCGTTTTCATATTTCGCGCATGCCGACTTCAAAAAATACTATACGGACTCTGCCATTGACTTCATGACGGGCAACTTTGAATACGCCATGGAGCTGGTTTCGCAGATGGTGTTTGCCGAGCAGCGCATTGTCGCCATGTGTGCCAAGAAGATGGGCATTCCCATCCACCACTTTTTGGAGCACCCCTTTCAGAAAGACAACAACCGTTTTTCACACATATGGGGCGGCAAAGACATTGCACGCCACAACCTCCAGCAGCGAAAAATGCTTTGTGCCGCCCTCTTGCGAAAAATAAGAGAACACTTCCCCGCCTATTATGACAAACTCAACGGTATGGAGTTGTTCCGACAAGCCCAGGTTTATTTTGCCCAAAACCGGCCTATTCAAGGGTGAGCACAACCCCCATAAAAATAGGAAGTTTTGTCGTATTGTCGACAATGGCATAAACAAAAGGCCTCTCCAAAATAACTTCTTTTTTAGGAGGTGGAGGCATTGACGCTGGCCGTATTTCAACAGCCGTAGCCGCTCCAGCCTTGGTGCCGCGCTCATTGACTTCGATGAATGCTTTGTGCAAAACTTTTGAGATATAGAGGTTTTTCATTGAGAGAGCCGTCATTTTGCTAAAGTCGGCTTTTTCCCCGTCAAAAGCCTCAGGCATGCCAAGGGCTTCTAAGGCATCATTCATGGTTATCCCATAATGATAAGAGAATTTTGGCAAGCGCACCGTGACCGTTTCCTGTTGAGCATTCTTCAGGGTGTCCATAAACCCAGCTCCTGAAAGTGAGGCAATATAACTTTCAATTGAAACACCTTCCTTGGGCAGCAAAGCCACAAAGCTATATGTGTCATTAACATATGGCTTTATAAACCCAGTGGCCTGATTGTCCTCCACATAGACACCTTCTTCTGAAGCCATAAAGTCCACTGTTTGTTTTTCACCATCCATATTGTTAAATTCACCTTTGCCGACTGCAGTTTTATTATATATATTTTTCCATTCAGCATCAAAGGCAACGGCGTTGATCAGATAGAGTATTGCCTCTCGAGGGATTTCATCCAATATTTCATCAATCATTCCATAAGTATTGAGCTTCACCCATAGATTGATGTCTTTCAGTGTCATGTCATCGAATGCTGACTGATAAGCCTTGGCGCCAAAATAGTCAGCGTTGACTTGCAAAAAATTATTGTTAACTTGAAAACCTTCCTTGAACCAAATGGAGTTGGCAATGTGCAATTTGGATTTTTCCTCACTGGGCAATCCATTAACATAAGTGTATATATAACGGTTTAACTCAGAAATGGGAATGCTTCCGCCAAGCACTTTTTCCATTTCTGACAAAGTGTTGTTATCGGCACCATTGGCTGTCATTGAGAGCGCAAGCCAAACAGAAACAGGGGAGATGAGGGCGTTTTTTTTGTCTTTAAGGTTAATTGTATTTTTAAAGAGTTGAACAAAAAAATCCGCCGAATTCTCAATGAACAGGGTATCCGCAGCTTTTCCCTCTGTTTTGTTGGGCAATATTCCGCTCATCAGATCGACCGCGTTGATCTGGTTGTCATTCTCTTTTGTGCATGCTCCAGAGAGCATGACGAGGCTTGAGAGCAGCAGAAAAGCAGATATGCGCTTTATTTTCATTGAACCTCTTATTTTCATTGAACCCCTCTTTGAGCTGCGGTTTGCAGTTTAAGGCACCTTTTTATCATCAGCCTTCTCCAGACGCAACGCAGATTTTTTTGTTATGCAAGTTCTGCATATAAGTTCATTTATCTGCCGGAATGGGCAATGCGCGTGCTACTTTGCTTTAAACAATGTATAAAAAACAAAGCATAGCCATCGGCATTTTATTTTTGCTGGCGATGGGCTCTTATTCGCTGGGCAGCCATCTGATCACTTCGTCGTTGGATGATGACATTTCAAATGAGGTTTCAAAGCAACTCATCTTCGGCGTATTTTTGGAATTTATTAACTCTGCCACTGTTGTGGGCATTGCCATATTGCTTTTCCCCATTTTGAAAAAACACAATGAGTTGGCTTCGCTTGCTTATGTTGCGTCCAGAGTCTTTGAGTCTGTGCTGTTGTTGATTGCCTCCGCGTGCGCGCTATTGCCGCTTTTCAGTCCCGAAGTGTCATATTTAACAGGCAAGGCATTCATGAGCTTCAGGGTGATTCTTTTTCAACTGGCGATGGTGGTGTTAGGCGCAGGAAGCATCTTGTTTTGCTGGGTTTTATTTAAAAGCCGCGCTATTCCACCCATGCTTTCCCTTTTGGGAATGGTGGGCTATATGGCCTTGTTTATGAGCGGATGGCTGGCCTTTTTGGGCCTGTCGACGCTGAGCATTCTGTTTTTTATACCAGGCGGATTGTTTGAGTTGGCCTTCCCAGTCTGGCTTTTTGCTAAAGGATTTTCTGAAAAGGAGCCAAGGACAGATGAGCAATAGAGCCCCTCCCCCTTCATTGGAATTAACTCAAAGCAAGGCGGCCATTGTTGCGGCCATGGCCTTGTTGGCCAACATTATTGTGGCATCAGCGGTTTTTTTCGGTGTGCTGCCTGGAATTATGGGCACAGGAGATGCGGCTTTAGCCTTCGGCAATGTTATGGCGTCAGAGCAAGCATTTCGCATGGCCATTTGCCTTTTGCTGCTCAATTTTATAGCGGATATTTTTGTGTTTTGGGCCCTGTATTATTTTTTAAAACTCACAAGCAAAAGCATATCATTTCTTGCACTTTTATTTGGCCTCATGCATGTTGTCGTTGGGCTGTTGTCGATAAAAAACCTGACGGATTTGCTCCATATGGCAAACCGCGCCGTGGCAGATTTGTCATTTAACGCAAGCCTATTTCATGCTCAGGCCGCAACGGCGATAGATGCTTTCCATTGGGCATGGCAAGCCGGCTTCATCCTATTTGGCATTCATCTGCTGCTGCGCGGCTATCTGTTTTTATATATCAAAAAATGGCTTGGCATTGCGTTGATTTTTGCCGCTGCCGGCTATTTGTTTGACGGTTTTAGTCAAATTCTTATTTCCGGCTATAACACGACTGTTGTGACGAACTACGTGGGTTGGCTGGAAATATTGTTGCCCATTTGGCTTCTTGTCCAAGGCAGAAAAGCGGGAATTCCCCCATTGAAACCAGCAGTTTAGAGCCTGTTGCCTTGAGTTGCTCCCTCTTCAATAGACATGGATAAATAGACATCCACAGAGCGGAGCGTTGGCAAGCTTTCGCTGGCTTCAAAACCCCCGCCCGGTATGAAAAAAATATTCAGTTATTTTATATGTTTAAAATTTTTTCTTCAAGCTTTAGCAACTTTGCAAGAAAGATACAGATAATCTAAAAACAAGCCATATAACTCTATAAAATTGTTTCATAAAATGTGATTTTCAGCACATAGAGTTTTGTTATGGGCTTCAGAGGGGGATGGGTCTGAAACGCACATGCAGCGAATGGCGGTGGTGGGGAGCACCCTGGGGGGGGTGCGCGGTGGGGAGCATGGAGGGCGTTTGCTTTCAAAAAAGCCAAGCGTGTTGGGTCTAGCTTGTTTGAAGAGAAGCACCAAGGATGCAAGGTATACACCAAAATGCATACAGCAGCCATCTACGGGTTGAAATTTTGGCAAGCATGGCATATGAAAGAAGAAGGCATTAGAGAGGAGATGCGGTGATGAAAGCGCAAAGTGATGTGCGGGTGACCATACGCATTGAAAAAGGGCTGAAGGAGCGTGCTGAAACGCTGTTTGAGCGCTTGGGAATGAACATGACAACCGCACTCAACGTTTTTTTGCGCAAAGCGGTGGACGAGTCTGCCATTCCCTTCTCTGTCAGTGCGAAAAATGCCGGTTTTGGGACAGGCCATTTGCCCGCTGAAGTGAGCAGCGCTTTTCAGGCCGCAGTCCAAAGCCAGCTTGAAGAAAACCAGCGACAAAAACTCCCAACCGCGCATTATGATCCGGAAAAACAACAAGCCTATTTAGAGTTTGCCGACGGGTTGCGGGAATATATCCATAGGCCATAACATGCGCAAACCCGTTGTGCTGGCCTTTGCAGGCCCCAATGGCTCCGGGAAAACCACACTCACGCGAAGCCTCCCTGCATTCGGCGTTTATGTCAACGCGGACGACCTTAAAAAGAAACATGGCCTAAGCCACCTTGAAGCTGCCAACCAGGCAGAAATGCTCCGAAAAAACCTTCTGGACAAGGGCGCGGACTTTTCATTTGAAACCGTTTTATCCACTGAGCGGAATTTGCTGCTGTTAAAAGAAGCGAAAAAACGCGGCTATGAGATACAATGCATCTATGTGCTGACCTGCAACGAGGACATTAATGTTGCCCGCGTTAAAGCGCGCCATGCAGCCGGAGGGCATGAGGTGCCGGAGGACAAAATAAGGGCCCGTTTTCACCGCGCACTGGCACTTCTGCCGCAACTGCTGAAGCTGTGTGACAAAATCCTCATTTATGACAACTCCGTTATGCCCACGCTTGTTTGCAGCAAGGAGAATGCATATACAGGAATGTTTCCCAGCACCCACTGGCCCAAGCCCGCACTGCGCAAGCTGCTGGGTTTATAAATGAGCCTGGGTTTATAAATGAGCCATTTATGAATGAGCCATGGCTCTCTTGCCGGCCTGGCGCAGGGAATGCGGGGCCGTTTTTGGGGCCTGTTTTTTTATTGCTTGGGGCAGGCCTTGCTGTGCAACTCCATGGCTTGGGGAAAACCCTGCTGGGCCGAGGCATTTAACAACGCGCAGCCTTTTTTCTGGTTTTGAGGGACACCTTTTCCATGGAGGTGCATTTCGCCTAAATAATATTGGGCTGGAGCAAACGCTTGGGCTGCGGCTTTTTCAAACCACTGGGCAGCTTTTTTATAGTCCTGAGCCATGAGGGGAGCGCCATGATAATAAAGCATGCCCAAGTTGATTTGAGCCTGAAGAAACCCTTGCGCTGCGGCTTTTTCAAACCACTGCACAGCTGTTGGGCTGCTTTGAGCTACACCACGGCCAAAGGCATACATGGCGCCCAGGTTATATTGGGCCGGAGCAAAACCCTGAGCCGCAGCCTTTTCTATCCACTGGGCGGCTGCCTCATAATTTTGAGAGACACCTTGAGCTTCGCCATACATGAGGCCAAGCATGGATTGAGCTTCTGCCTCCCCCTGCTGTGCGGCTTTTGAAAAGCACTCAAAAGCTTTTTTATAGTCCTGAGGAATGCTCTCCCGGCCTGTATAATATATTTCCCCAAGGTTAAATTGAGCACGTCTATTTCCTTGGTTTGCGGCTTTTTCAAGCCACTCCACCCCTTTTTTGCTGTCCTTGGGGGTGCCATGGCCATTGAGGTACATGTGGCCAAGGTTAAATTGAGCCTCAGAAAGCCCCTGGCTTGCAGCTTGGCTATACCACTCAAAAGCCAGTTTGTCGTCCTGAGCTATACCAAGGCCGTTGCTATACATGAGTGCAAGGTTGCTTTGAGCGGGAGCAAACCCTTGCACTGCAGCTTTTGTGAGCCATTCCAAAGCCTTTTTTTCGTCCTGCGGAACGCCACGACCATTCATATGCATGGAACCGAGCTTGCCTTGGGCCGGAGCAAACCCTTGCATTGCGGCTTTTGAAAACCACTCCAGGGCTTTTTTATAGTCCTGCGGAACACCCCGGCCTTCAAAATACATGAGGCCAAGCATGGATTGAGCTTCTGCCTCCCCCTGCTGTGCGGCTTTTGTCAGCTGCTCCACAGAGCTTTTATTGTTTTCAGCTGCATTTGAATTGTTTTTAGCCTCCGCTCTCATAAAACCGGGCAGACATAAAAACAGACAAACTCCCAACCCCCATGGTTGAATAGGTTTCAATCTAAACTCCTCTTGAGAAGAAAAAACAATTTCCACAATGAAAGCCCTGCACCCCAAACCGCCCTTCAAACAGCGAAGATGGCAAAAGCCATAACTCACGCCATAACTCGCAACAACTCACCACCCTTTCAGACGATGGAGGGACACAGGTGTTACGGGAAAACAGCAAGCCCATGTTTGAAAACGGTCTGGCCTATAAGTTTCCATGTGAGTTTCCATGTGGGTTTCCATGGCTCCTTTGTGGAGCCTCATGCCTTCAACAGAAAAAACCACATGCCTTGGGCTTGTTGTGTTAACAAAGCTGTGTGAGCGAACGTCTGGCGTTGTTGGGTTTGTGGAGTGTGCGCGGCTTTGGGGCGGTGCGGTTGAGAAAGCTTCAGGCCGTTGCTCCGCTTGGGGAAATTGCAAAGCTGCCATGCAAAAAATGGCTGAATACTTTGGCCTTGCCCTCAGGGTTGGCTTTGAGCTTTCCGCAACATTTGAGTTTGCAGGACATGGGGGAGCGCGTGCAGGAGGAGGCGCAGCGCTCTCATATGCAGCTGCTGTTTCGCGGGGAGGAGGGTTTCCCGGCAGGCCTGGAGGTGCTGGGGGATGTTCCCCCCGTCCTCTTTGCCTGGGGGGATACTTCTGCTGTGGCCACCCCCAAAATAGCCATGGTGGGTACGCGATATCCGGAGGCCTCTTTCCTGCCGACGGCAAGCTGGTTTGCTGCGCGCATAGCCCAGGCGGGAGCCCTGGTGGTTTCCGGGGCAGCCGATGGGGTCGATCAGATCTGCCTGCGGGCCGCCATGGGGGTGGCGGGGAAGGCCTGGGCCTTTGTGGGTTGCGGCCTGGATTGTCTGGCCTTTTCCCAGAGGGAGTTTTGGGAAAAATGCATGTGCAAAGGCGGGGCTTATTTTACGGAATATCCGCCGGGAGTACAGTCCGACAAAAGCACCTTCCCCCGCCGAAACCGCCTCATTTCTGCCTCGGCAGATGCCGTGGTGGTACTGCGGGCACCCCTCAAATCCGGAAGCCTTATTACGGCCCGCTATGCCCTCGAGCAATGGCGCCCCTTGTGGGTATTGCCTGGAGAAATAAACAACCCCCAAACCGAGGGGTGTTTGCAGCTCTTGAAAAAAAAAGAAGCCCACCTGGCCCAAAACCCCGATGAAATTATCAGCTCACTCTCTCTGCCGCTCCCGCCTGCTCAAAAGCTTCCACACTTTTCCCTTTTTCCGCGGGCCCAAGGGGAAGCCCATGTTTCTCCTCTTCCACTGAAAGGGGAGGAGAGCGCTGCTCCCTTTTTCCTCTCCCCAGAGAGAGAGGGAAAAATGGAATGCGTCGCTTTTGAGAATACCTCTTTTGTTTGTGAGGGAGCGGAAAAGCAGAGAGAGAAGCCCGCCGAAAATGAGGAGGCCCTTGAAATACTCAGCGAAGAGGCGCGCCATGTGCTGGAACAACTCAAAACAGAGTGCCTCTTTGAAGAGTTGCTGGCCACAACCGGCATGGATTCCGCGGGCCTCTTGGGTGTGCTTTGTGAGTTGGAGCTTTCGGGGAGGGTGGTGCAAAAACCCGGAAAACGCTATGCGCGCCTATAGACAACCCCCCCCTTCGCTGCTGACTCTCTTATTCTTGTGGGCGTTGGGTTGAGGCCTCAGGGGGGCGGCAAACCGGCGGCAATAAGTCGCCGCATCACTGCCGTGGAGGCATTTGCTGGGGAAAGCCGCATCAGCGCTTCCCGCACCGCTGCAATGCCGGGGCCGCGCAGGTTGGCCAGGGTGCCTATGCGGCGCGAGGCCAACTGCACCCGCCGTACCCGTCGCTCGCGGAGCGCCCGGTAGCGCCCCAGTGCTTCGTCCGGCCCGGCCCGCAGTGCGCGCGTGAGGGCGAGCGCATCCTCAATGGCCATGGCCGCGCCCTGCCCCTGGTTTGGCGTTATAGCGTGGGCAGCATCGCCCAAAAGCAGCACTCGGCCCCGCCCCCAAAACGGCCTGTCAAGCTCAAATAGCTCGTTGTACAGCGGCGGCAGCTGCGAGAGCGCTTCCACCAAGCGCCCGGCCGTCCCCCCATAGCCGGCGAAGAGGGCTTGGAGTTTTTCCACCGAGGCCGGAGGCTGAGCTCCCTGAGGAGAGACGCGGACCAGATAATAATAAACTTGAGCATTTCCGAGTGGGACTATGCCTATGCGGCTGCCCTCACCCCAGGACTCTACCGCCACTGAGCCCACCGCTTCCAACGGCATAATGCCGCGCCAACAGGTGTTGTGTGCATAGCGCAGCCGCCCCGACCCGCCAAGCGCCCTGCGTACTTCTGAGCGCAGCCCATCCGCCGCAACCACCACCTCGAAACGCCGCTCGCCTCCGGACCAGCTGACATTTACCGCCTGGCCGGACTCACGGACTGCCATAACTTGCGTGCCAAGCAGCACCTCCACCGAAGGAGGCAAAGCCTTGGCCAAAAGCGCGTGCAGCTTGGGCCGGGCGAGCGCATAGCTTGGGCCATAGGTGCAGGCGAGGCGCTCCAGGTGGAGGGTGCTGAGCGGACGCCCGCCCCGGCCGCATAACTCAATCCGCGTCAGCACCTGCCCCTCGGCACCCAGCGTTATGCCGAGCCGGGCGAGCGACTGCACAGCGTTGGGGGTGAGAATGAGCCCGGCACCCACCGCCTTAAAGCTTGGGGCCCGCTCCAACACGCTCACCTCGTGCCCGTCGGCAGCCAGCGCCAATGCTGTTGACAGCCCGCCTATGCCGGCCCCGACGACGGCCACGGCACTCACGGGCGCACCGCCGGACGGAATGCGCGGCGCAGCTGTCGCTCAAGCAGCGTTATTTGCCCGGCGACGTCCAACTCGCCGCGCAGCCCGAGGACGAGGACGCCGAAATAGAGCGCGAAATAGGCCAGGAAGGCGTCCTGCGGGTGGATGGGCTCTATGTGTCCGGCGGCCACCGCTGCCTCCACCCGCGCCCCAACCCATGCGGAAAATTCAGCCATGCGGCGTCGGGACGGGCCGCCGGGTGCGGCTTCGAAGAGCGAGCCGGACACCACCTCGCGGGACAACTCAGGAGCTGCCATATAGGCCTCATAGAGGGCGGCGCTGACATGCAGCAGCTGCTCTATGAGGTTGCCCGGCGGCCCCTCACCGGCCCGGGCCAGCGCCTCGCCTACAAGCTCGTCCAACAGCGCCTCGGCCAGGCTAGCCATTGTCGGAAAATGGGCGAATACAGTCCCGACAGCGACCCCGGCCGCCTTCGCCACCTCCCGCGCCCTCGTAGCAGCAAACCCCTGGGCAGCCATTGTTTTTCCAGCTGCCGCCAACAGCGCCTGGCGGGTGCGTTCCTTGTGCTCTGCACGTTTCATTTTGGTGAGCATACTCATTGAGTGTGTTCAGTCAAGCCTTTGACAGCGCCTGCCTTCAGGCTTTGTTTTTGAAGGGGGGATCGACACAGCACCTGTAGTGAGGTGCACAGGGGGGTATTAAAAAACCTACATAAATATAAGGCCTTGTATAGCTTCTAAAGCAAAGTAGTTTGCTTTTTTTTAAGCGCCCCAAAAGTTTCTCTACTAGACTTTGGGATGGAATATTTATTCAGGAAACGAATTGCTTTGAGCACATTGTGCTTTTTTGTGTTGAGCGCGGCATTGAGTGCGTGCTCTTCCGAAAACATTCCCAACAACCCAGGAGAGGATATACCCGGGGAGAATATACCAGGAGAGAATGGACCAGGAGAGAATGGACCAGGAGAGAATATACCCGGAGGGAATATACCCGGAGGGAATATACCAGGGGAAAATGGACCAGGGGAGAATGTAGGTGAGCCCCTCCCTCTTCGCGTGGAAATAGTCTCCAACACCTTCCTTCTCACACCTGTTGAGCTCAATGGCACAACCGTGCGGAAAGGTGGCGCCTATAGTGAGCGCTTGGCCACCTTTGCTGTTGAGGTTGTAGGGTTTGGCAGTGAAGCGGATGCAAGTGGTGTAGCGCTTGAAATAAGCCATGTGGACGACGGGTTATATGCCCAGGTGGAAGCAAGGCAGCATGGGCATGGCAGCACCCCAACCTTCAGCCTCACCGTTCAATATGACGGGGAGACAGCATTCCCCGAAGGCTTGGCAAGCATTCAGCTGAGCCTCAAAAACATTCCGGAGGGCCATTCTTTTGCTCAGGCCCAAACCCTCCAATTTGCCATTGTGGATGGGCAGGCAAAAGAGCGTGCCATCCCCGTGAGCAAAGCCAACCTTCAAGCCTTCAACGCCTATGCAAACACGGAAGAGGGGCTGAAGTTGCACTATAAGTTGACAGAAAACATTAAGCTTGAGTCCGTTAAGCCGGGAGAAAGCAATTGGACGTCTATAGGCGGCCATATGCTGTCTCCTGGAAAATTGGGTACTTTCAGCGGCAGCTTTGACGGCGATGGCCACACCCTTTCGGGCCTCACCCTTTATGCTGACGAGCTCAGTTTATATGACAGCATGTTTGGTTATCTAAGCACAGACGGCGTGGTGGAAAACATTGGGCTCATAGACGTCAACATAACGGGTGGCCTCAAGCTGGGCAGCCTGGTGGGGCTCAACCGTGGTACAGTGCAAAACAGCTATGCCATGGGCAGTGTGGAAGGCTACAATTTTGTCGGCGGACTGGTGGGGGAGAATGAGGGCACCGTGCAAAACAGCTATGCCATGGTCGACGTCGAAGCCCACATGTTTGTGGGTGGCCTGCTGGGAATAAACAACATCCGTGGCACAGTGAAAAACAGCCATGCCACGGGCCGTGTCGAAGGCACTGAGAAGGTTGGTGGCCTGGTGGGACACAGCGACCCCTACACCACCGTGCAAAACAGCTATGCTACGAGCCATGTGAAAGGCGCCAGCTATATTGGTGGCCTCGTGGGGATGATTGGCGACTATGGCACACTAAAAAACAGCTATGCCACGGGCGACGTTGAAGGCATTGAGAAGGTCGGCGGCCTGGTGGGAGAAAACTATGCCACCTTGAAAAACAGCTATGCCACGGGCAACGTCAGAGGCAGCGAGAATGTAGGCGGGCTGGTGGGGCATAACGGTGCCACAGTGCAAACCAGTTATGCCACAGGCAACGTCGAAGGCGACAAGCATGTTGGCGGCCTGGTGGGGCGGATAAGCACCGGCACAGTCAGAAACAACGTGGCGCTCAACGCAAACCTCATGCTGACCGCCGACGACGACACCCTCATGGGCCGTGTGGCAGCAAACATTGTGCAGCTTAGCAGCACCGTGGAGAAAAACAACGCGCGCTATGGCATGAAGCTAAGCTATAACAACGGCGCCAGCGTCTATGTGCCCACGATGGGGCCGGAGAATGGTGTTGAGGTGGGCGCCGCCGCATATACCGCAAAAACCTTCTGGGAGAGTGTGTTTGAGGATTTTGAGGGTGCGTGGGAATGGAACTCCAACACCAACCTGCCCATTTTGAAAGATCTTGCTGGAAAGCAAAACCACACCCTAAAACCGCTCCTTCCATAAACGAAGAGAGAGGTTTTTCGCCTGCCGGCGAGGCTTAAAAGAGCTTTCTTTTTCGCCTGCCGGCAGGTTTTTTTGTGCCCTCTGGGCGGGGGAAATACTTTTGCGGGTTGCGAGTGAGAGAGAGGCAGTGGAAGCTTCCGCACAAACCCCGCTGCCCTCGCCGCCGCAGCCCTCGCCGCGCTGAGTGAGGAGGCGCGCCGGGTGCTGGCACAACGGGCTATAGCCCACCTCTCTGAAGCATTGCCGGCCACAACCCGCATGGACGCCGTGGGCATTTGGGCCGTGCTTTGTGTGAGGGAAAGGTGGTGCAAAAGCCCAGAAAGCGCTATGAGTGCTTATATATGACAAATGCCCACCTCGCTGCCACTGCCCCTGTTAGCCTCATTGGCGCGGGGCTTGCCGGCGTGGAGGCCGCCTTCTGGCTTGTGCGCCATGGGCATGCCCTCACCCTCGTTGAGCAAAAACCTTTCAGGCGCTCCCCCGCCCACCAAAGCAACTTGCCCGCGGAACTTGTCTGCAGCAACTCCCTGCGCTCGGATGAGCCCATAACAGCTATAGGCCTTCTGCATGAGGAGCTGCGAGGCCTGGGCTCCCTCGTTATGCGCTGTGCCGACGCAACCCGCGTGCCGGCCGGCACCGCTCTCGCCGTTGACAGGCTTGCCTTCTCCCAGCAGGTTGCCGCTGCCCTTGAGGGCATGCCGGGGCTCTCCTGGAGGCGAGAGGAGGCGGTGGCCCTGCCGGAGGGTTTGTGTATTGTGGCCACAGGCCCTCTAACCTCAGAGGCTTTCAGCCAAGCCTTGGCGCCACTTTTGGGTGAGAGGCTTTATTTTTATGATGCCATTGCGCCGGTGGTGGCGGCCGACTCCATTGACATGGAGGTGGCTTTTAGGCAGGGGAGGTTCCAAAAAGGGGATGACTACCTCAACCTCCCCCTCGACAAAGAGGCCTATATACAATTTGTACAAGCCCTGCGCAGCGCCCAGAAAGTGCAGCCCCATGCCTTTGAGGAGTTGCGCTATTTTGAAGCTTGCCTGCCCATTGAGGCCATGGCTGAGCGCGGTGAGAATACGCTGGCTTTTGGCCCCCTCAAGCCCATAGGCCTTCGCTGCCCCCGCACAGGCCTTCGCCCCCATGCTGTGGTGCAGCTGCGCCAGGAGGACAAGGCCGGCAGCGCCTATAACCTGGTGGGCTTCCAAACCCGCCTCACTTTCCCCGAGCAGAAGCGGGTGTTTGGCCTTTTGCCCGGCTTGCAAAAGGCCCAATGGTTGAGGCTTGGGCAAATACACCGCAACACGTTTATGGATGCGCCGCGCCTTTTGGGGGCGGACATGTCACTGATGGAGGCCCCCCCTATATTTTTTGCAGGGCAAATAACCGGGGTAGAAGGCTATACAGAGTCCGCGGCCTCGGGGCTTTTGACGGCCATGGCGGTGCAGGCGCGGCTTGAGGGGAGGGCTTTTGTGCCTCCCCCCCCGGAGACGGCCCTGGGCGCCCTCTATGGACATTTAAGGGGGCAGTTATATGCTGCAGGAAAATGTTTTCAGCCCACGCATATAAATTTTGGGTTGTTTCCCCCTATTCCGGATAGGCTCAACAAACGCGACAAAAAAATGGCTATGCTTGCAAGGGCGAGGGCGGGGTTTCAAATGTGGAAGAGAAATATAAATTGCTTGAAGGACAAAATATGAAGCATGTCTGGTTGTTTTTTGCCTTGTTGCTTGCAGCTTTTTCAGCTTGCAAGCCCACCTCTTCGTCCCCCTCCAAACCCTTGGGGGAGCGCCTGGTTGCCGGCCACATCAGCGAGCTTCGGCTGCTGCCTGGCGAAACGCACGTACGCTTTTTGGCGGATGCCAAAAGCCCCAACCTGAAGGAAACAGCTTCTTCGCTGAAGCTTGGAAAACTCTATTTATATAACCTGCAAACCCGACAGCTGACGCAAATTGGACAGCAAGTTGCCAGCCTCATGGAGACGCAGCATGCGACGGAAGACGGGAAATACCTCGTTTTTCTCGATCAGTTTAACCCCAAAACCAAAACAGGCAGCTTGCATTGTGCAGGCATTGCCAGCGCGGTTGCCGGAAACGCCCTGGGAGAGGAAGTCAGCTTTTTTGTGGTTTCCGCGCAGGAGCAGCGCTTGGCTTTTGTGGACAAGGGTATTTTGAAAGTGGGCCCATTGCCTGAAGGCCCCTTCCACGAGGTTGACAAAGGCATAGCGAATGCGGAATTTTCACAAGACGGAAATACGCTGGCCTTCCAAAAGAAAGGTGAGGACAAGGGCCAACTGTGGGTGGTCGACCTCAAAGAGGCGGAGAGAAAGCCTCGCCTTATGGCAGAATATACAGGAGACTATCGCCTCAGCAAGGATGGGAAGAAGCTGTTGTTTACGGCGCGAAAGACGCCTCAGGAAATGGCCTTTCAACTCTTTTTTGTGGATATGCGAGGAGCCTCCTCACCCAAGCTGCTCTCTCAAGAAGTATTTCGTTTCCTCTGGTCCCCGGATGAGCGCTTTGTGGCCTATGTGGAAACCCAAAAACCCGAAAGGCCCGGCACCCTCTGGCTCAGGCCTCTGACAGGGGCAGGGGAGGCCAAAGCACTGGGCGAAAGAGTAAGGATGAGGGACTTTGACTTTGCTTCCAACAGCGGGGCTTTGGCCTGGCGTGAAGGCTATTCCGGGGATGATGGGTTGTTGTCCATTGTTGTGCTGCAGGGGGATTTGGAGCCCAAGTGGCTGGCGCCCCGCACACGGCATTGGCAGTGGAGCCCACAGGGGAATGCTTTGGCCTATACAGCAACAGTACCCACGCCGAATGCGGGGGTGTCCGTGGATTTGTTTTCATTCCGCCTGGGGGACAAAGCGCCCACCAAGCTGCATGCTTGGGTTTATAACTATGCCTTCTCCGTTGATGGTGAAAAAATTCTCTTTAGAGCCAATTGCTCACGAGAAGGGCGCAGCTGCGAGCTGTTGTCTTCAACCATGCAAGAAGATGCCCCTAAAGAAAAGTTGGCAGAAGGTGTTTTCAGTTTTCTGCAATCCGCGGATGGACAAGCTGTTTATTGGCTACACGTGACGCCGGTGGCGCCTGTGCAAAACCAGCTTTGGGCCAGGGAGATTGGGGCCAAAGAGGCGAACACCCCTGCCAACCCTCAAAAATTGGCAGATCATGTACATTTGCCCCCCCCCTTGGCCATTGACAAGACGGGAAAAAAATTCCTCTATATTTCAAACCACCTCCAGCAGGAAGGGCTTTATTTGAGTGAGTTGAAGCCCTAGGGCTTTGCCTTCCCCAAAGCCTCAAACTCGACGGCGCACCACTCTGGCCTTAGAGTGGTGCCATGCCAAGCAGCACAGACGCGCAGAGCAGAGCGGCGGAGAAGAGAGACGCGGAAAACAGAGCCGCGGAAAACAGAGACAGGGCGTGCCAGCGCAGTGACGCCGGGGAGATTGAGGCTTTTTTGACAGAGTTGCGTGTGTTGCGCGGCATGTCACCGCGTACACTCAAGGCCTATGCTGCGGATTTGAGGTTGGCAAGCGACTACCTCTACAAGCAGGGGGTTGGTTTTTCAAAGGCGACGCATGTGCATTTGCGGGGTTTTTTGGGGCTTCAGGAAGCGTGCCGCGCACCGGCGACGCGCGCGCGCCGCGTGGCTGCGCTGCGCATGTTTTTTCGCTATTTGGTGAAGGCGGGCAAGGTGGCCGTGGACATAGGGGAGAAGTTGAAGACACCCAAGGTACCCAAGCGCTTGCCCCATATTTTGTCGGTGGATGAGGCTTTTGCTTTGGTGAATGCGCCGGCAGAGGAGAAGCTTTTGCAGTCCAGAGACAAGGCCATGTGGGAAATGCTTTATGGCGGGGGTTTTCGTGTCAGCGAGTTGTGTGGGTTGGACATTTCAGGTGTGGACATGCGGCAAGGGCTGGTCCGCGTTTTGGGGAAGGGGAGCAAAGAGCGCATTTGCCCCATCCACACCCCCGCGCTGGCTTCTTTGCAACATTGGTTTGCCCACCGCGAGCAACTCTTAAAAAAGCGCAAAAAAAACACGCAGGCCTTATTCCTCAACAACCAAGGCGGGAGGCTCTCTGTGCGCAGCGTCCACCGCCTGCTGCAAGCCTATGTGCAAAAGCTTGGGCTGAACGCAGGGCTCTCCCCGCACAGCCTGCGCCATAGCTATGCGACGCATTTGTTGGCCGGCGGCGCGGACATACGTGCCATCCAAGAGTTGCTTGGGCATGCGAGTTTGTCGACGACACAGCGCTATACGCAGGTTTCTTTTGAGTTGCTCCAAAAAGTTTATGACTTGACACACCCCCGCGCCTAAGGCCTCCTTTTTGCCATTGCCATTGCCATTGCCATTGCCATTGCCATTGCCATTGCCATTGCCATTGCCTCCTTTTGCTCTCATACCGTTGGGGGTGAGTTTTCTGCTCAGGGCATACAGTGCAGGTGTGCTCTCCGTGCAGAGCACACCTTTTGGGGGGAGGGCACCGTGGAGGGCTTGGCACATTTCAAACGCCAACTTTAGCAAAGGGGTTGAGGTTTTGGCTTTAAGGCTGCTAAAGCTTCGCTTCATGTTTCATGGAACAACCATTCTTTGCGTGCGAAAGGGCGGACATACTGTGCTGGGGGGTGATGGCCAAGTAACCGTCGACAAAGCCATTTTGAAGGGGAACGTCAAAAAAATCCGTCGGCTGGCAGAGGGGCAGATATTGGCGGGTTTTGCGGGCTCCACTTCGGATGCGTTTACGTTGTTTGAGCGTTTTGAAGGCAAGCTGAAGGAGTGCCAAAACCAATTGCCAAGGGCCTGTGTAGAGTTGGCCAAGGATTGGAGGTCGGACAGGTTTTTGCGCAGGCTTGAGGCGATGATGATTGTGGCCAGCAAGGACAACAGCTTTATTTTGTCGGGTGCAGGCGATGTTTTGGAACCGGAGCATGGCATTGCGGCCATTGGCTCTGGAGGCTCCTATGCGCTTGCAGCGGCGAGGGCCTTGGCGGAGCATTCTCCTTTGGATGCGCGGCAGGTTGTGGAGAATGCGCTTAAAATTGCTGCGGACATTTGCATTTATACCAACCACAACCTTTCTTTTGAGGAGCTATAAGTGGCCTCTTTGACGCCTCGAGAAATTGTCAGCGAGTTAGACCGCTATATTGTTGGGCAGAAAGCCGCCAAGCGAGCTGTGGCGATTGCGCTGAGAAACCAATGGCGCAGGCAGCGTGTTGCAGAGGAATTTCGCGATGAGATACAGCCCAAAAACATTATTTTAATTGGGCCGACGGGGGTTGGAAAAACAGAAATTGCGCGGCGTTTGGCGAAGCTTTCCAGGGCACCCTTCGTCAAAGTAGAGGCCTCCAAGTTTACGGAGGTGGGCTATGTGGGGCGCGACGTGGACTCCATGGTGAGAGATCTCGTAGAGGCATCCATTGCACTCATCCGCGAAGAGAAGACAGATCATTTTCGATTAAAGGCCAAAGAGTTGGCCGAAGACAAACTGGCTGATTTGCTTTCAAACCCTGGAAAATCCACTCAACCGCTTCGGCATTTTGGAGGTGCCATGCCTTCGTCACCTCCCATTTTGAATGAGGTTGATCGCGAAAAGTTGAGAGCCCGGCTTCGGGCGGGGACTTTGGACAATGAATTTGTAGAGCTTGAAGTGAAAGAGACGCAGTTGGCCTTCATGAAAAATTTTTCAGGCCAGGGCATGGAAGAGTTTGGCATCAACCTTCAAGATTTTTTTCGCAACGTCCCGGGGATGGAGCGCACCAAAAAACAAAAAATGAGTGCGCCCATGGCGTTGATGGTGCTGGAGAAGGAAGAGCTTTCCGCCTTAATGGATCAGGACAACATTCAAAGTGAAGCCCTCTCCAGGGCAGAAAAATCCGGCATTATTTTTATTGATGAGATTGACAAAATTGCCAGTCGCTCAACGGGGCAAAGCACGAGTGGAATTGATGTTTCACGGGAGGGGGTACAACGCGACATTTTGCCCATTATAGAGGGCAGCACGGTGACGACGAAATATGGAAGTTTGAAGACGGACCATGTTTTGTTTATTGCTGCGGGGGCCTTTCATGTTGCCAAACCTTCGGACTTAATTCCGGAGTTGCAGGGGAGGTTTCCCATCCGCGTGGAATTGGAGGCGCTTTCGGGGAACGATCTGGAGATGATCTTAAGAGAGCCCAAAAACTCTCTTGTCCGTCAATATACGGAGCTTTTGGCGACAGAAGGCATTGTGCTTGAGTTTGAGGATGAAGCCATAAAGGAGTTGGCGTTGATGGCATGTCAAGCCAACGAGCGCATGCAGAACATTGGTGCGCGCCGTTTGCATACCATTATGGAATGTTTGTTGGATGAGGTTTCATTTTCAGCCTCAGAAATGACGGAGAAAGGGTTTAGGGTGACGGTGGATTATGTGAAGGAGAAGCTAAAGCCGCTGATCCAATCCGAAGACATTTCTCGTTATATACTCTAACTTTTTGTGATCTCCATGGCTGACAACCCAAGCATTATGATGAAAGCGGACGAATATTTGCTTCACAACTATTCCAGGCAGCCTGTGGCGCTGCTCCGTGGTGAAGGCGCCTATGTTTGGGATGCGCAGGGGAAGCGCTATTTGGATTTTATGGGCGGCGTAGCCACATGCGCCCTGGGGCATTGCCACCCCCAGCTTGTTGAAGTTGCGAAGCGGCAGTTGGAGTTGTTGTGGCACGCTTCTAACCACTTCCACACGCAGCCTCAAGTGGAGTTGGCCCAGAAGTTGGCGAAGGCTTCCGGTTTTCCCAAGGCTGCTGTTTTCTTTTGCAACTCTGGAGCTGAAGCCAACGAAGCCATGCTGAAGCTTGCGCGCCGCGTGCACAAGGACAGGGGAAACCCGGAGCGCTATGAGGTTATTTCATTTGAAGGCTCTTTCCATGGTCGGACTTTGGCGACGGTTGCGGCGACGGGGCAAGAGAAGCACAAGCAGGGTTTTGAGCCTTTGCCCACGGGTTTTATACATGTGCCTTTTGGCGACATAGGGGCACTAGAAGCGGCCATTACTCCTCGGACGGCGGCCATTTTGGTAGAGCCCATTCAAGGTGAGAGCGGGGTGAGGGAGGCACCAGCAGGGTTTTTAAAAGCCTTAAGCCAGCTGTGTGAGGTGCGGGGCTTGCTTTTGTTGGTGGATGAAATCCAAACAGGCATAGGGCGTACAGGCGAGTTTCTGGGTTTTCAGCATGAGGGGGTTTTGCCTTCGGCCTTTTCTTTGGCAAAGTCTTTAAGCAATGGCCTTCCTATAGGAGCCATGGTTTGCCATGCAGAGCTGGCGGCTTCGCTTCCTCCGGGGAGCCACGGCTCCACCTTTGGAGGAAACCCCGTGGCGACGGCTGTGGGCTCTGCGGTTGTGGACATATTGTTGCAAGAGGGTATGCTTGGAGAGGTTGCGCGCAAAGGAGAAGTGTTTCAGCAGCGTTTGCTTGAGACTCAGCGCCGGTTTCCAAAGTTCATTAAAGAGGTGCGCGGAAGAGGGTTGCTCAAGGGCATAGAGTTTTATTTCCCCATAGGCCCAACCCTTGCTTTTTGCAGAGAAGCTTCCCTTTTGGCCATTCCGGCTGGGGAAAACACAGTCCGTTTCGCACCCTCTTTGCTGCTTGAGGAGCGGGAGTTGGAAGAGGGGATGGTGGCTTTTGAAAGGGCGCTTTCACAGCTTTAGCAGTTTTTTGTGAAAGTTGAATATGCTATTGAGGCTGAGGTGGTTTGCTATGGAGCCTGTTGGAATGGAGCCTTAAGGCTTTTCCACTTTGCTGGAGGAAGCCGTGTTGTGTGAAGTTGGGGAGATCAACGAGAGAGCGAATGAGGGTTTTATATGCCCGAAAAAAAACACTTAAGCAACCCGGGTGAGGTGAATGCGGTTATCCAGGAGGTTTCACCAGAAGACTGGGTGAGTGAGCGGAAGGTTTTTCATGTGGCTTTGGAGAAGGTTGAAGAGCGAGAGGAGCCACATGTGGTTGAAGCCCAGGAGGTGCCGGCCATGGAGGAGGTTGGTGAAGCTGTGTTGATGACACCCGGTTTAGCTGCAGAGGGGTTTCCCACAGATCGCTTCCCTGCGGTGCAGTGGCTGGATGATCGACTGAATGAGGCAAATGCCTTATTGGAAAAAGCGACAAGGATGTTGGAGTTGGATAACCACAGTGGCGCCATGGAGCTTATACTCAAAGCAGCGGAGTTGGTTCCGGAGCACCCGCAGATATTGCAACTGAGGTTGCGCACGGAGGCGACTTTGTTGGTGATGTTGGAATCCAGGTTGGGGAATTTGGAAGCCATTCCTTTTGTTAAATTGCGTGATGAAGAAATACTGTGGCTCAACCTGGAGAGCAAAGCGGGTTTTGTTTTGGGCAAGATGGATGGGCGGACGAGTTTGAGCCATTTGCTTTCTCTTCCTGAAATACCGCGTTTGGAGCTAGCGCGTATACTCGTCCAGCTGTTTGAGAAGGGCGTTATTGACATTGCCCGTTAGCCCGCTTTGGGCTGCTTATTTTTTTCTTTCAAAAGGAAAGCGCTCAACTCTTTTTCTCTCCATTGGTCAAGTTTGCGGTGCAGCTCCTCCGGGCTGGTGAGGTTTTCGACAACCCAGGTTGCGCGCTGTTTTTTGCTTTCAATGTCCATTTGAGCGCCAATGCGCTCAAGGGCATGTTTTTTGGAATAGGCATTGCGCTCCATGAGGCGCTGAAGCTGCATTGGATAGGGCGCATAAATTAACAAAGTGGCCTTGAGGAGCGCATCCCCGCCTGTTTCAAAAAGCAAGGGCGCATCATAGAAAGCGATAGCCACATTTTCTGCTTCAAATTGTTGCTGTTGTTTTTGCATAAGCCTGCGAATGGCCGGAAGCATGAAAGCATTGAGGGTGTGCCGTGCTTCTGGTTTTGCAAAAATTTCTTCACCCAGGTGTTGGCGAAACGCGTCCATGGAGTGTGCTGCAATTTTGGGGAAAAGGCGCCTTATTTCCGAAAAGTGCTCCTCAAAAACCGTTCTGGCCAAGCCATCTGCATCCATAATGCCAAACCCGAAATGGCGCAAATAGCGAGCTGCCGTTGTTTTTCCCGTGGCGATCCCCCCCGTAAGCCCAATAACAAGGGTACGCATGGCGTGCTCATGCGGGCAGGGTGCGGATTGTTGAGGGCTGTTAAGCATAAAGCCGCCTCCATTATATTGTGGGCCGACTTTATTTTGACATGCTTTCCTTATGAGGCAAGTTTGGGTTTTATGGGTTATTTGCGAGTTGCTGTTTTGTCAACTCATTGCTAAACCCATGAGGATGCGTTTTGTCCGTTTGGCTTTGTTTTTTGGGTTGCTTTTGTGTTTTAAGCCGTCGACTTTGGCCGATGAGTTTGTAGGCCCGGAGACATGTCAATCTTGCCACCCCAAGGCTTATGCTCAATGGAAAAGCTCTGCACACGCGCGTGCCATGGAGGGGCTCAAACCTGAGCAGCGAAAGGATCCGCGCTGTCTCTCATGCCATGCACCTGCCTGGACGAGCCAAGCCCAACCGGGTGTAGGTTGTGAGTCCTGCCATGGAGGGGGCCAGCACTATTCCAAGAGTTTTGTGATGAAGGATGAGGAGCTTTCGCGTTTGGTGGGGCTGGTAGATCCATCCGAAAAGACATGCCGCAACTGCCATGATGGTTTTGAGCCTTCCCTGGAGGAGTTTGACTTTAAAAAGAAATTGAAGGCCATTGAGCATTGGACGCATGGACACAAACGTTCCCCATAAACCCAGGGTGGTGCGGGCGGATTTTGTTTTGTCAGCCACCCAAGAGACGCATTTTCCTGCTTCTGTGCTGCCCGAAATTGCCTTTGTTGGGCGCTCCAACGTAGGCAAATCCTCCCTGTTGAATGTTTTGACAGGGGCTTCCAAGCTGGCGCGTGTTTCACGTACTCCGGGGAGGACGCGCCTCATTAATTTTTTTGAGGTGGAGTTATATAGAGGCCCCCAAAAGCATTGTCTGCGTTTGGTGGATTTGCCCGGCTATGGCTATGCAAAAGTTTCCAAAGCTGAAGCAAAACATTTTCGGCACATGCTCAGCGCCTATATGCAGCGCAGCTTTTGCCTGAAGCTGATGGTTTGGCTTATAGACGCCAAGGTAGGGTTGACGGCAGCGGATTTGCGCATTTTAGAGTTGCTTGAGCAAAGCCCGGCACGCCTGTTGCTTGTGGCGACGAAAATGGACAAGCTGCCCAAGGTGCAAAGGAAGCTGCAGATGGAGCGCATTGCCCGCATGTTGAGCCTGCCTCGAGAAGCTGTTTTTGCCATATCTGCCAGAGAAAAGCAGGGGCTTGAGTTGCTTTGGGAAAGCATTTTGCAAACGGTGGCCTAGCTTGTTGTTAGCGGCTTCCCGTGGCAGAAAGCCCCCACATGCCTTTTTAATTGGGATAGGGTTGAGGTGTGGACAATAGCCATTTAGAACCTCAGCAAAGGAAACGTCCCCTCAGGGCCCAAGCCCATGCTTTGCTTGACAACCCGGAGCAACTCAAGCGTTTTCCACCAGAGGAGTTATATGGGCTGATCAACAGCCTGGGGCTTGAAGATGCTCTGGAGTTGGTGCAATGCATGGCGCCCGGGCAATTTTCTGCCCTTATGGATTTTGTGGCCTGGCGGGGAGACAGGTTTCAGCTGAACCCGCTCATGGTGTGGCTTAGGGCAGCATTGGGTGAGGATGAAGAGGCTTTTTGGGCCAAAATACAGGCTTTGGGTGCAGAGTTTATAGAGCTTATTTTTTTGAGATCGCTCAACATAAAGCAGGCAGAAAGCGACGAGGAAGATCCTTCTTTAGAGTTTATGGAAACCTTGGATGGCCATTTGCGTTTGGAGTTTTTGGTGACGGGGGATGCGCAGCATGTTATGCGCCGCATGATTGAAATATGGATGGGGAGGAGCGCACTGGGCTTTAGGCGTTTTTTGGAGGCGGTGCGTTGGAGTTTGCCTTCTGAGTTGGAGGAGGGGGCTTATTTTTTCCGCAACGCACGTTTGGCGGATTTGGGTTTCCCCTCCAGGGAACGCGCAGCCTCCCTCTTTGCCCGGGTGGATATAAAAAAATACCTTTTGGCTCCTCAAACACCCTCCCTGGTGGAGGTGAGTGAAAATTTTTTTGAAGAAGGGTTTAAAGCGCTTTCTGGAGAGCAGCGCATTCAGCTTGAAGCGGAGGCCCGCTATTTGGTGAATGGCTTTTTGGTGGCCGAAGAGACAGAGCTGTGGGATGCTGAAACCATTTATGACTTAAGCTGCCAAGCACGCGACTATTTAAACTTGGGGTTGCATTATATAACCTCAGGCCAAGCCTGTTGGATAGACAAAGCATGCCGGCAGTTTGGGCTTCAGAAAATTTTTCAGGTGGGCCTCTCTTTAACATTGGACTTAAAATACAGCCTCAATGGCATAGGCAAGGCGCCTCATGCACAACACCTGGCACAATGGCAAGGCCTGTGGTGGACTCTGGAGGCGTTATACCCCAGCCTCTCTGCCCTGGGTTTAAAGCGCCCTTTGCTGTGGAAAGAGGGGAAGAGAGTGATGTTTAAAACTTTGGCTGACATTGCTTTGGCCCAAGCACAGCTTGAAAAAGCCAAGCGACAAATGGCCATAATGGCAGCCCTGCACCACAATGAGCCACAAAAAGCCCTGCTGCCTTTTGGCGTGGAGTTGAAGCTGCTGCGCCCTGAGCGTTTTTTTTGCTCAGCCCTGGCCCATTTTGTTGTTGAGGGAAAAGTGCTGCCCAAGCCCTTCCCCACAGAAAACCTCAAAAGCCTGGAAGCCAAGCTATATGCTTCAGCTTTTGCAGCGCTTTCAACGGAGTTTGCACAGGCCATGCTGCTGAAAGAGCCCTTGTTTGAAGAAGCCAGGGAAATGGCGCTGAGCTGCTTGGAGCTGTTGCACGCAGAACTCGACGCCGCCAACTCCCCACAGGAGCTTTTTGGCTTGCCCCTGGAAGGCCTACCCCTATGCCCACTCGGGAAAAATGAGGCCGCTTCCACTTGAGGCTCCCCTGCACCCAAATGTCAAGAAAACCTGACATTATGTTATGTTTTAAGCGACAAAATGTCAATATTTGATGACATTATGTAGCAAAAACCAAACCCAAACCCAAAAACAATAAAACCCTCAGCTTAAAGGTAGAGTGCCGGCGCGCATGTTTTTCAAGTAGCAGCTATGGAGAGAGTTTAAGTTGAATGTTGGCCTTCTCTTCATCCATATAGGCGAGGGCTTCTCCTCCGTTTTGGAGTTTTCCAGACAAAATGGCTTCTGCGAGGGGGAGTTTGAGTTGTTTTTCTATAACTCTGGAGAGGGGCCTTGCGCCAAACTCGGGTTGGAAGCCTGTTTGGGCAAGGTGAAGGCGTGCGGCGTCCGTCAGGTGGAGGCGGAGGTTTTTCTCATGCAGTTTTGCGTTGAGTTGAGCCAACTCTTTGTCGACAATTTTAAAAATAGAGTCCATGGAGAGGGCGGAAAACACCAGCCAGGCATCCAAGCGGTTTCTAAACTCGGGGGAAAAAGTCTGCTCAATGGCTTTTTTGGCCAGCTGCATATTGTGCGTGCTGTGTTGTCCAAAGCCGAGGGACTTATATTGGGCCTCGTTGGCGCCCGCATTGGTCGTCATAATGAGGACAACATTGCGAAAGTCCGCTTTGCGTCCGTTGTTGTCGGTCAGCGTGGCATGATCCATAACCTGCAGCAGCAGGTTATAGAGCTCCGCATGGGCCTTCTCTATTTCATCCAACACCAGAACGGCATGAGGGTGTTTGCGCACGGCATCCGTCAGCAAGCCCCCCTGATCAAAGCCCACATAGCCTGGAGGCGCGCCAATAAGCCTGGAAACCGTGTGGCGCTCGGCATACTCGGACATGTCAAAGCGCAGAAACTCCACACCCAGCGCCTGCGCCAGCTGTTTGGAAAGCTCTGTTTTGCCAACGCCCGTAGGTCCTGAAAAGAGGAAGCAACCTATGGGTTTATGGGGAGCACGCAGGCCGGAGCGGGCCAATTTAATGGAGGCAGAGAGGCTGGCAATGGCTTCATCCTGTCCAAAAATGGTTTTTTGGAGCGTATTCTCAAGCTCGCGCAATTTTTGTGCTTCATCAGCGGCCACTGTTTGCGGGGGGATTTTGGCCATGTCGGCGACCACAGCTTCAACGTGTTGCACGCCAATGCTGCGGGCGCGCTCCTTGGGGGCTTTGAGTTTTTCTCTGGCGCCGGCCTCATCCACCACATCAATGGCTTTGTCGGGCAAAAACCTGTCATTCATATATGTGGCAGAGAGGTGGGCTGCGGCTTCAACGGCAGCGGCCTCATAGGGGATGCCGTGGTGGGCCTCATATTGAGGGAGGAGCCCCTGGAGTATAGCAATGGTTTCTTCAATGGAAGGCTGGGCCACCTCAATGGGTTGAAACCTTCTGGAGAGGGCTTTGTCGCGCTCAAAGGCATTTTTATACTCCTGATAGGTGGTAGCGCCAATGCACCGGAGTTTGCCTTGGTTGAGGGCGGGCTTTAAGAGGTTGGAAGCATCCAACAAGGAGCCCTGGGTGGAGCCTGCGCCGACAAGGGTGTGTATTTCATCCACAAACAAAATGGCATTGGGTTTAGCCAACAATGCCGCAATAACGGCCTTAAGCCTCTCTTCAAACTGTCCGCGGAATTGGGTGCCGGCAAGGAGTGCCCCCAAATCCAAGGAGAAGAGGTGGGCATTTTTGAAAGTTTCAGGCACTTCTCCTTCAGCAATTTTTTTGGCCAGGCCCTCTGCAATGGCCGTTTTGCCCACACCGGGCTCCCCAATATAGAGGGGGTTGTTTTTTTTCCTTCGGCAAAGCACCTGCAAAGTCCGCTGAAGCTCTGCCTTGCGTCCAATGAGTGTGTCAATGCCTTGGGCTTTGGCTTGGGCCACCAAGTCCACGCAATAGTTTTGCAAGGGGGAGTGGGTGGGCTTTTCATTTTCTTCTGCGCCTTTTTTTTCTGCCTCTGCTTTGGCCATGGAGGCGGCGGCCATGCCATGGGAAACATAGCCATGGGAGACATAGTTGAGCAGAGCCAAGCGCTTAAGGCCCTCCTCCTCAAGGAAATAGAGGGCGTGCGAGTCCTTCTCTTGGAAGAGGGCAATGAGGACGTCCGTGGCCTCCGTATGTTTTTGGTTGGCCGAGAGGGAGTGCAAGGCGGCCTGTTGCAAGACGCGCTCCACACTGGGCGTATGCTGCAGCCCACGTTTTGAGTTGGGAGGAAGCTTTTGCACCGTATTTTCAAGGAAGGTGGAGAGGCGCTCTGAGAGTTTTGGAATTTTAACACCGCAAGCGCCAAGTGCCTCTGCGCAGCGTGTGGAAGAAAGCAAGCCCCACAGCAGATGCTCCAGCGTGAGATACTCATGCCGCATGGCCTTGGCCAACGCCTGGGCTTTGCCTATGCCCCTATGCAACTCTTCGGTGAAGAACAAGCTTAAGGCTCCTCCGGCTCCATGCTCAAACGCAAGGGGAACTCATGTGCGATGGCCAAGGCCTGGGCACACTCCACTTTGGTTTCAGCAATTTCTCGAGTATAAACGCCCGCCAGGCCAATGCCCTTGAGGTGCACCTTCCACATGGTTTCAACGGCCTCATTTTCGGGTTTATGGAAAATGTCCATTAAAACCCGGACGACAAAATCCATGGTGGTATAATGGTCGTTGTGGATGAGCACTTTATAGAGAGGGGGTTTTTTAAGTTGAGCCCTCTGCTCAACCTCAATGGCCGTCTCAATGCTGGGGCTGGTGGGAGAGGAAATGGGCATAGGGGCCTTTTAGCTTTTTTTATATGCGCTTTGGGCGGGTTTTTGAGGGCTGCCTATGGGTTGAGGGCTACATAGGGGTTGAGGGCCCATAGGGGGAGAAGGCTTCTGTGTGTTGTTGCCAGGCGCGGGTATGGGGGAGGGCTTGCAAGAGGGCCTTAACGGGGACGGCCAAGCCCAGGGTAGTATAAGCAATGGGGCCCACCCGGGTATGTGTTTTGTGCAGGGGAAAGTTTTTGGCCAGAGGGAGGAGCCAGTTTCTGGCTGAAGGGAGGTGTAGAGCATAGAGGCGGCGCAAGGGGAGGAAGACATATAGCATCCAATCGGCCTTGGAATAGAGGAAGCAGCCAGGCGTATTTTTTTCGAAGTTGCTGACCAACTCGAAGAAGAAGCGTTGGCCTCGGCTGCGGTCGCCCTTCACCTCCACACCGAGAGTTTCCTCCTGTTTTTCCCAGAGCAGGTCGACCCCCAGGCGTTGAAAGCGCGGCTCCTCCTGCACATTGTGGATGAAGGCTGTCGGGCATTGTTGGCGCATCCACTGGCATGCGAGCGCGACAGCCCTGTTGGCGGCACCCATAACGGAATGCATGCTATAGCTTTTCAAAAGGGGGCCTCTTGGCTTAAATAGGGGGAGGACATATAGACCGATTTTACTTAGAACTGATTTGATTCTCCAGACCGGTTTCAATTTGGCATGAGGTCGAGGCGGGCGAGGCCTAAGTCCCGAGGGTCAGGCGCGATGGGAGTGCACTTAAGTGCATGACCTGAGC